>ERZ809472.50-NODE-50-length-31117-cov-13.379499_pt1 | contig 31117 bp, 21 predicted proteins | sample MGYA00521274_ERZ809472 | MGnify/ENA primary metagenome ERZ809472 (study PRJEB31581, sample SAMEA3312791) | metagenome | study: EMG produced TPA metagenomics assembly of the PRJEB8939 data set (Metagenomic analyses of Rumen microbiomes reveals... | reverse complement strand
GTAGTAGAAGGTCATCGTGTTGCCGTCGACCACGGCGTAGGCTTCTCTGGCGCCGGGCTCTGTGAAGCGAACTGTATAAGTCGTGGTGCTGAAATATTCCTTCCATTCGCCTTTGGTGCGATAATACATCTGTGCATAATAGGTTGCTCCGTTCTCTAGGCCGGTGAACACATAGCTACGCTTCGCTGAGGCCCCGGCGGCCAGTGTCAGGCGGTCGATGAGTTCTTTATCGTATATGAAAGTGCCTGGGTTGTCGTCACTTTGTTTCCACAAGGCGACACCGACTTTGTTGTCATACAGGTTGTTGCCTTCGTTGGTGTAGGTGATGTCGATCTTCATCTTGTCGTCGGCAATCTCGAAAGTGGTGTTGCTGCCGTTGGTCACGTCGTAGGAGCATTTGAGCGACTGCGGCTTTGGTTCCGACACCGTGACGTTGGTCTGGGTCAATATGTAGCCGTCATCAAGGGCAAGCCACACCTCAAAGGTGCCCGTCTTCTCGAATATCACTGTTGCCACCTGCGTGTTGGTATATCCATTATCATTCGTCAGCTCCACGTTGTCCTCATAGAGCATTCCTCCGGCATCCTCCGAGTAGAGCATCACATTGCCTAAATAGGCGTTGCCGTTGCTGGCGATGGTGATTTTCAGGTCGGCTGGTCCTCCTGCCTCTGGGTTGTTGGCGGGTTCGAGGGTGATGGTCATGTGATCTGACGGATATGACAGTCTGAGTTCGTTTCCGTTGATGTCAGCCAGTATGTGGTAGGCATTCGCCTTATAGTTTGGATACCAATCGCTGCTCGTTGACAGCTTGCTGACGGGAAAGATGCGGTATCTGCCGTTGTCGAGGTTCGCTCCGAAGCTGATAGTGGTAGCTCCTTGGGTGCAGTTCTCTCCAAAGGTGTTCTGATGCGTGACATTAGTCCTCAACGGAAAAATCTTCTTTATATTATTATTATTGTCATAGAGACCGAAGCCGTAGTCGAATGTACCCGTATATCCGTTTTTGTTCATGAAACTGGCCGCCACGGCGATGCCCTCGAAGTTGGCGCTGGCACTGGAACGGGAGAATACGTAGTCGCCGGTAATGTTGATGCAGTCGGTAGTCAGACGGTCGAATGTGTAACTGCTGCCATACATGTTTGGCCTGATGCCTATTAGTGCTTCCTGGAAACCGTTGTATCCACCCCCTGATCCGGCACCAATGCCTGAGTGGTCGTCAGGTGTGAGGATACTCAGGAGGAAATAGCCGTTTTGAAAGCCGCCCCATCCCCAGTTCACGTGATAGTAACCCTGACCGTTGTAACCGTCGATAACGAACGCATGTCCACCGCCTCCGGACTTACCGCTATACAACACTGGACGACGTGCCGCCATCTCATTGTAAATGAGTTGATCCCACTGTGTGGTCGTGTAGTCTTGACGAAAGCAGAAGTGCATGCTCTTGTCATAGTCGAAATAGGTGGTCAGTGCCGCTTTCATGTAGGTACAATCCGTTCCGCTGGATTCATTGCCGTAGTCCATATTCAAGGAAGTACCGGCGGCCTGCATCAGCGTGGCGACGGCACTCTGCTGTGCCTCAGTCTCGCCGCCGTTATAGGTGTCGAGCATGTTGCTCCAGTCCAGCTTCGTCACGGGAACCTCAGGCACGGTGACATACGAAGGTGTGGAGGTGCCCAGGTATTCCTGGCGATTTGTCGTGCATGTATAGCCTGGGATGGTCTGCGTCGTGCTCGCCGGGTAGCGGTAGTAGTACATCACCTGTGCCATGGCCGTGGCCACACAGCCTGTCACGCATCGACCGTACTTGCTCTCGTCGAAGAACACAGGGCACTTCTGGTTGTAGGGGTCGCCTTGGTCCCAGTTACAGCTTAACAGCACAGGCACCTCCGGGTGGTTGGGTACCTGGGCGGCCTTGAGTGTACTGTTCTGCTGCAGACAGCGTATCTGCCCGGCATAGTCGTCAAGCCAGGCCCGCATGTTCTCGGGCATGTCCTCGGCCGAGAAGCTGCCGCTGTCGCTGTAGCCCAGCACGCTGGGCGTGCGGTCGTCGCCGCTGATAATCACATAGCCGGCATCTTCACCCGCATTGAACACATAGAAGCAGTCGCTTTCCAGCTCTATGCTTACGTTGTTAGCGCGAGGCACACGTCTCAGGCTTCGGGCCTTCATGACTTGCCCCTGGCCGTTGTAGAACTGACGTGCTTTCTCCATGGCCTGCTCCCTGTCCACAGGGGCGGCCCACAATGTAGGAATGAATACGAACATTCCCACCATCATTGTAAATAATCTCTTCATATCTTGCTCAGTTTTTTGCCATGATGCTGATGACGGTGGCTATGTCGGCCACGTCGATGGTGCCGTCACCGTTGACGTCGGCATAGCGGGCTGACACGGGGTCTGCCCCTACACCTGACATGACGTCGATGATGTTGGCGATGTCGGCCACGTCGACCGTGTTGTCGCCGTTCACGTCACCCTTCTGAATGGTGCCACCGCCCTTCAGGTCGATGGTGATGGCTACGGGGTTCCACTCCTCGTCCTGTCCGGGCTTCACGAGCACAGCCTGGGTCATAGAGGAAACTCCGGGGTAATAGACATCCGATTGGCCAGTGGCGCTGGCGCGGACGTAGTAGCCGTCGCCCAAAGTGTAGAGACCTTCGTCGAAGGTCACGGTGCCATTCTCGTCGGTCGTGGCCGTGACTTTCACCACGATGTTGCCATTGATGTCGGGTCCGAGCACGTCGACGGTGGCCTGAACGGGAGTGCCGTCGAGCACAGTACACACTGTCAGCGGTGCCATGTAGCGGTCGGCCAGGCTGAACTGCACCTCACGAATCCACAGCTGCTCTCCCTGCTCGTCGCCCCAGTCCACAAGGTACTGGGTTGTCAGCTTGTAGGTATCGCCGGCAAGGTCTGTCTCATACCAGCTCATGTAGACGCTGTCGGGGCAGATGATGGCATACTGTCCGGGCTTCTTCGTGAGGATGGTGGCGGGCAGGGGGGCCGTCTCTCCTGTGTCCTCTACATAGACGAGCTGCTTGGCCGGGTTGGAGAGCACGTAGTCGGTGTTGAGGATGACGCCGTCGGGGCCGTAGTAGCTGACACTGCTGTTGACGGGTATGCTGACGATGCCATTATAGACACCGTACAGGGGATGGCGGAAGGTGAAGCCACAGTGATTGTTATCGCCTGTGATTTCGAGCACCAGCTCGTAGCCTACATCGTCAAGGGTGGGCGTATAGGTCAGCTTCGTGGCGCCGTTGATGGCAGCCATATCGTAGTTGTAGGGGTTGCGGCGGTACCACTGGAAGCGCATGTACTCGCTGTCCTGTGTGTATTCCTCCATTTTTCCATTGCTTGTGTCGTGAGCATCTACGCTGAAGTAGAAGTTCTTCATCTGCTCCCTCCCTACGAGGATGAACATGTCGTCGTTTTCGGTTGCCCATCCGCTGACGTGCGTTGGTTTGCCTCCTGTGTGTGGGTTGACGGTGATGACGTTGCTGACGTAGCCGTCCTTGTCGCCGCCGTGCATGCGCAGCCGGTAGTTCATCACGCCGGGAGGAGTGCTGGGGATGGCGCTGGTATAGGTGAAATGTACTGCCTCGTTGCTGTTGGAGAAGGTCTCCCAGGTGTTAGTGGGTGTATATTCCAGTGTGTAGTAGTCCCCGCCAAGATTGGCGGCTTCTGGGAAGCTCAGCCATGTCTCATAATAGTAACGGTCGTTGATGATGGTGCCTGTCAAGGTCACGCGGTCCAGCTGCAGTCCTACGAACTGGTTGGCGGGGAGGGTCTTGTCGATGTCGGCTACTGTGGGCAGCGGTCCCTTTGACCCCGGCTCTACGGCTATGGGCGTGGGCTGTGCGATGGCGGTGACGGCGCTGAAGAGCAGGACTGCGAATGAAGAAATCTTTTTCATGTGTTGTGTGATCATTGGCAAGTGAAAAGTGAATAGTGATTATTTTCCTGCCATCTTGGTGATTACGGTGGAGATGTCGGCGACGTCGACGACTCCGTCTTCGTTGACGTCTCCGCCATTGTTGATGGTGAGGTCGAAGACGGCCATGTCGCTGTCTTCAAGTCCGGCGCGGGTGGCATAGACGCTGACTGTGACGGTGCGGACGACGGGAACCTGTGCGATCAGGTCGGCACTGCCGTCGCTGGAGGGTGTCAGCACTCCCGTTCCACCTTTGGGATAGGAGTAGTCATAGTGGTAGGTGACACCCTTTGTGGCGCAGTCGAACTGTAGCTTGCCGTCCACCAGCGTTACCATGGGCGTGGCGCACTTCGTCTCCTCCTGCTCCTCGATGTTGAAGAAGTCCTTCCACACCGGAGCCTCCTTGTAGGCATCTACCGAGCCACGGGGCACATAGAGCGTGACCGCCTTCTTATCGACCCAATTGAATGGGTCGGTGGCGCAGGTGGGAGGGGTCACGGGATTGGCATAGAACTCCTTCAGGGCATAGCAGGCAGCGAAAGCCCCTGACTCAATGGTGCTAATCGACGGCGACAGGACGACCACGGCGACAGATTTCTTATCGGAACCATTCTGGTTGAAAGCGTCCTTGGTAATGGTGGTAACCTTTGTGGACTTGATGATGACCTTCTCAATGGATGAGGTGCGCCAGGCTTCTCCTTCGTTGAGCTTCGTCACCTGCGGGCCGTAGGTGACACTTGTGACTTTGTCTGTAAACTGGAATGGGCCTTTTCCTTCCAGAACGGTGATGTCGCGGCCTACATAGACTGAGGCTGGCTCCTTGAACATGCAACCGAAGAGGGTGTTGGATGTGTTGTTACCTCCACCAATGGTGAGCGGCTTGTCACAGTCTTCGATAATCAGGTTGGTGATATCTGAATTATTGAACGCTTTGTTGCCAATCTCTTCCATTGAGGCGGGGATGGTATATTCGGGCGTCAAGGGGCAACTGTCGAAGGTCTGGCCGCCGATGCTCTTCAGCGTCGAGGGCAACACGGCATCCCGAAGATTCTTACACCAGATGAAAGCAGAGTTTTGGATGGTGGAGAGGTTCTCCGGCAGGTTGATGGACTCTAAAACCGAGCACTCGCCGAAAGCACCTTCGGGGATATCAGTTATCTGCGTGGAAAGAATCTTCACTTTCTGGACGATTGAGTTGCGCCAGCACTCATGCTTGCTGAACGTCGTCACCTGCGGGCCATAGGTTATCTCGGTGATGTTATTGGCAAACTGGAATGGACCTTTGCCATCTTTGGTGACGATGTTACGGCCTGCATAGACCGTACAAGGCGATTTAAACCCACTTCCGAATACAGTTACGCTTGTGTTAGAGCCTCCGCCGATGATGAGCGTCTGGTCGCTGTCCTCGATGGTGAGCAAGGTGATGCCCGAATTGTCGAACACGGTGTTGCCAATCTCCTCGATGGTGGAAAGAATGGTGAACGCTTTCAGCGAGTCACAACAGTTGAAGGCAGATGTGCCGATTTTCTTCACCGTCTTGGGGATGCTGATGGAGGTGATGGTGGGGAAATGGTCTCTCTCAAAGCGTGAGTCCCTCGTCCGCTGGAAGGCATTGTTGCCGATGGCCACCACGGTGTAGCCGTTGGGGGCCGTCTCGGGAATCACGATGTCGCCCCTATAGGTGTTGTAATAGGCGATGTGATATTCGTCTTGTTTATACGTATCACGCATTGGAATGACTGTGGCGGTGTGCTGCTCATCGTTGTACTCGTAGTTGAGGTCATCGCCTGGTTGGTAGACTGTGGCTCCTGCGGCTATCGCCGTCAGCATGAGCGCGATTGTAAGTAAGCTCTTTTTCATGATTAAAATAAGATGTTTGATTAGACAATAGTAGGCTGCAAAGATAGTGAAAAAGGGTGAAAGGGGGCTCCCAAACGGCAAAAATCGACTCCCATTCGGTGAAATGGGAGTCGATTATGCGAAATGGGAGTTTTTTGTGGGTCTTATTTCTTGCCTGTGATGTGGTCTACAGCGTTGCGTGCCTCATCGTTGAGGTTTACGTTGCGTGTCACTTTTGCATCGATGGTTCCGGCGCGCATGATGTCGGCCATGTCGACGCCGGTGGCAGACTTGAGTACGTCGAATGCCTGTTTGATGGCGACGGGTACTCCTCCGCTCATGGCGGCGACACCTGTGGCGGTGTCCTGTCCGCCGCTGTAGACGTGTACGTCCTTGATGGCGGCAATGGGCTTGGCCACGTTCTCGACGACCTGCGGCAGCACCTCGATCATCATCTGCATCACAGCGGCGTTGTTGTACTTCTTGTAGGCTTCGGCCTTCTTGTCCATGGCGAGTGCCTCGGCCTCACCTTTCTTCTGGATGGCGTAGGCCTCGGCCTCACCCTTGGCCTTGATACCGATGGCCTCCTGTTCGAGACGGTAACGCACGGCATCGGACTCGGCGTTCTGGGCTAAGGCGCGCTGCTCGGCCTCATACTTCTGGGCTTCGGCCACACGCTTGCGCTGCTCCAAGTCGGCGGCGGCATCCTTCTCTACCTTGTATTTGTCGGCATCGGCCTTCTTCTCCACCTCGGCAGCCAGCTGGTTCATTCTGATTTCAATCTGCTCCTTCGAGAGGATCTGCTCGCGCTTGGTCTTCTCAATTTCGGCCTCGACGGTCTTGATGTTGATGGTCTTCTGCTGCTCCTGCTGCTGGATGGCGTAGGCGGCATCGGCATCGGCCTGAGCTGTGTCGGCTTCCTTCTTCAGGGCTGCGCGGCGCAGGGCCAAGTCGTTGTTTTTCACGGCGATGGCAGTGTCGGCGTCCACGCGGGCATCGTTGGCATCCTTGTCGGCCTTCGAGACCTCGATCTTCACATCGCGTTCGGCCACGGCACGGTTGATGGCGGCATCCTTCTTGATCTTTGCCGTGTTATCGGCACCGAGGTCTTTGATGAGCCCCTCGCGGTCGGTCACGTTCTGGATGTTGCACGAGATGATGTCGATACCTAATTTCGCCATGTCGGGCGAAGCCTTGGCCATCACCTGGTCGGAGAATCCGTCGCGGTCGGTGTTGAGCGAACGGAGGTCGAGGGTACCGATGATTTCACGCATGTTACCCTGCAGCGAGTCCTGCAGTTGTGAGGCAATCTCATCGGGTGTCATGTTCAGGAAGTTCTTCGCGGCCAGGCGCGTGCCCTCGCTGTTGGGCGTGACACGAATCTTCGCTACGGCGTCTACGTCAACGTTGATGAAGTCGTTGGTCGGTACGCTCTCCTCGGTCTTGATGTCAACGGTGATCTGTCCTAAATAGACACGGTCCATGCGCTCGAAGAACGGGATGCGGAATCCGCCGGATCCGATGAGCACGCGCGGCTCCTTGGAAAGTCCTGAGATGATGTAGGCAAACGAGGGCGGAGCCTTCACGTAAGAGATAAAGATAAAAATGAAAAGCAGGATTACGCCGATGGCGATGTAAATGTAAAGCGGTTCAATTTCCATAGTTTTTAAGTTTTAAGAATTAGTTATGAGGTTTGTTAATCGATGTCCCATTCGTAGGTGTCGTACATGACGGTGCGTCCGCCGTAGCCCTCTTTGTGGGCAATAAGGCCTTCGTTGAGTATGAGTCCGCCCTCCTCGTTCGATGTGCCGAAGTCGAGGTAGCGTATGTGCTGGTAGTCGCGATACATCACCTGGTCATAGATGGCCTCCATGGCGCCCAGCTGCTTGCCGGCTTCGTTGGTGCCGCTGTACTGCCCGTGGAGCACGTGGCCCATGACGTAGAAGGTGATGCCGCCCACGATTTCGTCGCCGAGGTAGGCGTTGTACTGGATAATCAGGTTGGGGAAACGGCTCTTCAGCAGCAGGATTTCGTCGAGCGTATGTACGGAGTTAGCGCCGAAGCGCTGTTGCAGGTTGTCGTTCATCAGGGGCCAGAAACGTTCCAGGCTGCCTTCGCGCTCCACGCGGATGCCGGCCTCCTGTGCCTGTCGCAGCCGACGGCGGTGGTCCTTGCGCCAGCGCAGGTGCTCGTCCATGAAGATGACAGTGCCCGACATACGCTGCTGCAAGCGTGCGCCGCACTTCCAGAACATGGCGTAGAGGTCCTCCTCAGCCGGCAGACGGTGGTAGACCCAGGGAATGGCCCTGTAACGCACATGGCGGAAGCCCTGCTGGCGGAGGTAACCGTTCAGCTCCTCGAACAGGACAAGAACATCGGCTGTGCATACCTCCTTGTCCATGAGCAGTCCGCCGTAGGTGAGGCCACGGTGGGAGAAAAGCGTGTCGCCCTCTGCATTGGCGGGAAGGATGGCATAGAGGCGGCTGCCTTTGAAGAAGAGCAGCGAATGGTCGTGGAAGCGGTCGCTGTGGTAGTCCATGTAGTCGCGGCGGAAGAGGAACGTGGCGTTCTTCGACTTATCTACATAGAGGTCCCAGATGTGCTTGTCGGCAGGAGTATATTGGCGGATGGTGAACGGTTTATAGTTCATAGTTCACAGTTCACGGTTAGGAGTGCATAGCTTAAGGAACTCATCATAGTCGTAGATGTACTCCTGCTCGTCGAAGAGTTCGGAGGCGAGGACGAGGCAGACGGCTCCGCTGGAGAAGTCCTCGAGCGTGCGCCACACATTGGTCCCCACATAGAGACCCTGATAGGGATGATTGAGATGGAAGGTGTCCTTGCCGCCACGCCCGTCTTCGACCATCACATCGAAGGAACCGCTCACAGCGATGATGATTTCCTCACAGGAGCGGTGGGCGTGTCCGCCGCGTCGCTCGCCGCCTGGCACATCGTAAGTCCAGTAGACGCGGGCTATGGGGAATGGTATGTTTTTCAGCTCCTCTGCTACGGTGAGGTTGCCACGCGGATCAACGATCTTCGGCAGGGAAATCAGGTGATAGTTCATAGTTCACAGTTCACAGTTAAGAGTTCACAGTTTACCTCCCCTGGCCTTGACACGTTCATACCAGGCTTCGCGCTCTTTGGTGAGGTCATAGCCGCGGGCCGAGAGGTAGTTGTTGATGCGCCCTTTGTATTTTCCAAACACCTCATGCTTCTTCTTCGAGCTCTCGGCGTCGATGGCCAGCTCGCGTGCTTCCTTCAACCATGCTAATATCTGTGTCTTCTCTTCGTCCTTGAGCGTGGGAATCATGTCGAGCTGGGCGTCGTAGGTCACTTTCACCACGTTGAAGGTCATCACGTCCTTCACCGTCTCTATCTGTTCAGGGGTGAGGTAGTGTGAAAGGTCGGCCTCTAAAGCGAAGTGCGAGCGGTAAAGCTTGGAGTCGGCCTGGGCCTCGGCCATCTTTTTCACATCAAAAGGGTAGGGCCGTGCATCTGTCCCTGCTTCCTTGCTCCACGCCTTCTTCAGCGAGTCGCGCTCGGCGTAGATGTCATTGAGCTTGAAGTATCGGTTGGCCACGATATTGACCACGTTTTGTCCCTCCACGGTGTAGGTCATGCCCAGTGCATCGGTCACTTTTTGTGAGCGCTTGACGATGGTCTCTACGTAGTCGGCGGGCCGTCCGGCGCTGTCGAGGGCCACACGCGGTTCGGGAAGGGGCAGATCGAACACCTTCTTCAGGTAGCGCACGTTGGCACCGTAGTTCATCTTCACATTCTTCACCATCGTAGTGTCGCGGCTACGCTCCACGAAGAGCCAGCCCTGCCACTGCATGTCGTCGAGTGTCTGCCTGATGGCGGGCATGTCGATGGCCTTGTCGTTTTGCAGCCACTGACCGTCGGTGTTCGAGGCGTGGATGGCGCAGATGTTTTTAGCTCCAAGTCGTCGCATGTCGGCGGCTGGGTCCCATCCGTTCTCCACGATGGTTTGCAGCTTGTAGAAGATGGCTATGCCCTGACTCTTGATTTCCTTGAGTAGCTGCAGGTTGCCTTTCGCGTCAAGGGGCGTGTCGATACCCACGCGCTTGCCGCGTCGCAGTGCCTCCTCGCCGATGTCGTGCAACCTTTTCACCACTTCGCGGCGTTTAGCCTTGTCGGTGGCCCAGTCGTTGCCGCAGCCTCCTAAGGGAAGGAAGGCCACGTTGCCGCTGCCCATGCGGTCCATGGTGTCGAAGCAGTCGGCCACCAGTGCCATATAGTTGTCGCGCTTGGTGAGGTCCTGGGCGTAGAATCCACTCATGGCCACGGCTCCCACGGCCACGCCCAGCGAGTCGGCCACACCCTTGAAGTGCGCTGCCTCATCGGGCTGGCGCAGTTTGTTGTCGAAAAGTTCACGTTGTCCCAGACCGCCCATGTCGAGTTCCACACCGTCGGCACCCAGCTCGCGGGCCAGGGCAAACTGTCCCAGCTTCTGACGCTTCAGTACCATCCAGTCGCACACTCCCACATAGTAGCGCTGCTGAGCCGAAAGGGGCAGGGGTAGCAGCATGGCAAGGGATAAGAAAAGGAAAAAACGTCGTGTTTTCATAACGGGCACAAAAATACAATAAACCTGCGAAATAGCCAAATATAATCCTCGCTTTTTAATTGTTTTATACAGTTCAGTACACAGAAGATAACCGGCGCTTATCTCTTAATAAGTTTTTAACATAGTTGCTTAAGCCTTAAGAGTTTCTCAGGCGAAGTGTGGCTAACTTCAGAAGTTGAATCAGTGGCTGGTGTAGAAGTCGGTGATGGCGATGATGGCGCGGCTGCAAACGGGGCAGAAGTGCTCCACCTCGTTGATCTTCATGCGGCACTCCTGCGCCGGTCGGTAGACCCCTTTCGTCTGGTAGCCGCCGCCCTCAAACACGCCGACGCGCTGCGTGGCGGCATTCAGTTTCTGGCGGTCGTCATCGTTGCGCAGATTCCGGTAATTGGGAACGGAGGCATCGGGTGGGGTGGGGATGGCCGTGCCCTTCGGCACCAGGTCGGTCCACTTCGACTTGAAGTCGTAGAGGGTGGTAAGATTGGGTTCCCACGGCTCTGTGTCGGCGGGGTACATTGTTTCCACTTCGTTGCCGTAGGCATACTCGTCGCCTAAGCCGGCATAGCCGTGGCCGAACTCATGTACCAGCACCTGTCGGAACGTTGGGTGGTCGGTGGTGGAGACGTTCAGCTGGTTGTAGATGCCACCGCCGCCGTAGGTGTCGCTGTTCACCAACACGATAATGTGCTCGAAGGGAATGCCTGTGAGCAGGTCGTAGATGCGGTGAATGTCCTGTGACATGAGATAGCGGTCGGAATAGAACGTGTCGTAGTGGGTGGCTGCGGCCGTGTTGCGCCATCGGCCCCTATGGGGCACGCTGGGGCCACTGCCTAACGAGGGACTGGCCACGGCCACGACGTTGAAGCGGTTCTTGAGACTCGTGAACGGCTCGTGGGCAAAGATGGCATCGACCACGCGCTGGCAGTCGTTGTAGAACTTGCCCATTTGCTGCTCCGTGTAGCCCTCGGCCACGATAGCCAGGTCTATGCAGCCCGTGATGTCTACACCGGCGTCAAGGTCGGTCTCCGTGGGTATGTAGTTGCGCGAGCCACTGTTCTGTGGCAGACGGGAGTTTACCGCTTCCCCGCTCTCACCTTTTAATATATAATAATGTGGGATGTTGCTTGTTCCTAATTCGCGGATAAGTATATCGGCAGGGTCAATGGTGTGGGTCATGGTGGCAGTGGTGCGTCCGTGGAAGTCGAAAATCGTCACCGTCACATCTGTAGGCTTGAGCGGGAAAGGCACGTTGTAGCTTGTCTCGAAGGCTTTGTCCGTATGGCGCGCCTCGTCGGTGGCCAGCCATTCCTGGAAGAGCGTGGAGAAGGAGTGGGTGAAGAGCAGCTGCTGCGTCTCGTGGTCGCGTAGGCTTATCTGTCCGTTGCCGCGCAGGAATACCTCGCTGAGACGGGACTTCCGTCCAGCCCAGCGCCCCGACTTGAAGGCCTGCTCCAGGAAGATGTGCTGTGTGGTGGCGTTGCCGGCGAAGATATAGTCCAGCCGGAGGGTGCTGTCGGCAAACCACTGTTCATACTGCTGCCCCCAGACGTGGCTGGGAAGGCAAAGGAATAAAAGGGAAAAGAGAATGTGACTTGTAGTTTTCATGGGGTCAAAATTACGGCTTTTTCCCGACCTGACCAAATAAATAACTTTATTTATCATTCTTAAGTTGTTGTTGTTTCAAGAATTATTCGTACCTTTGCAGCCATTCTAACAAATAAGTATCAAAAACACACATAAAATGAAAACTACCATCCAAGAAAATGAGAAAGTAATGGTGGCCGTGCTTGAGGGCCGCCTTGATACTGCTGTTGCCCCAGAGGTGGGCCGTGCATTGCAGCCGCTCTACGAGGCTCATGGACGTGACATCATCTTTGACTGTAACGCACTGGAATACATCTCCTCCAGCGGGTTGCGACTCTTCCTCGGCGTGCTCAAGGCCGCGAAGGCTGAGGGCAGTCAGGTGACTATCAGCGGCATCAACGATGAGTTGCAGAAAGTGTTCGCCATGACAGGATTCACCCATCTCTTTAACTTCCAATGATTCAGCAGAGCAATCCCCATACGGAGCTGCTGATGGAGCAGTTCCGACAGCAACTGCCCGCACTGCAGCGGTTGGAGCAGCAGGCATATCAGTCGCTCTCAGCCGCCTTGCGTGAGCAGGGTGTGGAGATTAATGCCATTGAGCATCGTGTGAAGGCCGAGCACTCGCTGAAGGGAAAACTGGAACTGAAGGGAGACAAATACCGTTGCGTAAACGACATCACCGACCTTGTCGGTATGCGTATCATTACTTTCTACACCGACGATGTGGACAAGGTGGCCGTCATTGTGAAGCGTCTCTTCCATGTGGACTGGCAAAATAGTGTGGACAAACGCAAGGTTCACCAGCTGAACAGTTTCGGCTACAATTCGCTGCACTACATCTGTAGTCTGCGTACTGACGATGAGCTGCTGCGCGACCTGAAGTTCGAAGTACAGATGCGCACTGCCCTGCAACATGTGTGGTCGGCCATCGAGCACGACATTGGTTACAAAGGTGCCGTGAAACTGCCTGCTGAACTGCGACGGCAGTTCAGCAGACTGGCAGGTATGCTGGAGCTGGCCGACGATGAGTTCAGCCGTCTGCGCACGACCATGAGTGAATACCGCCGACAGGTGCAGACACTGGTGAAGAGCGGACGGCTCGACGAGGTGCCACTCTCCACCGACTCCTTCCGTAGCTATCTCGATGTGCGGCCCTTTGACCGCCTGAACCAGCGCATTGCTGCCGTGAACCAGGCCGAACTCTTCCGTACGTCGATGATGCCGTTCCTGCCTGTCATGGAACATTTCGGTATGGAGACGCTTGGCGATATCCAGGCCTTTATCGATGCAAATGCCGACGATGCCTATCAGCTTGCCCTCACGCAGCTCGCCGTCACCGACCTCGACATCATTGCCGACAGTGTGGCTCTCCAGAACCTCTGTCTCGTGCATGTGCTGAAGCAGGGATTGGGTTTAGACGGTATCGTCTATATCTACGATACGCTCTATGGCCGCGGCAACGACAACCGCATGCTGGCCGAGGCGCTGCTTCTGCAGGCAAAGACGCTGCCGTTCATGCAGCAGACATAAAAGATAGGAAAAACATCGGCCATAGGGCCTAAAAAAAGTTGTTCTTGTACCCGCAGTACAAGAACAACTTTTTTATTATAATCAGTAGGATTTACGCGTTAATATTGGGCAGTTCGAGCCACTTCACGTAGCAGAAGTCCTGACGGTGAGGCAGGTTCTTGTTTTTCGGGTACATACGCACAGCGCTCTTGTAAATACCTGCCTGCTTGGGAGCCAGCTCAGCCTCGAAGGTGTAGCAGTTGCCCTCGTGCGAGACCATCTTCAACGGTTCAACGCTGAAAATGCGCTCCTCGCCCTTCTTGTTGGTGTAGACGTTCACCTTCTCTAAGGCGACGGCGTCGTCAAGTCCCTGTTCGTCGATGATGTAGCGCAGGGTGTACTTCAGACCTGTTTCCAGTCCGGTGGAGGGGATGTTCCAATCGCAGCTCACCACGTGAATGTTGTCCCAACGCTCGGCCACGGCCTCTTTCCACTGGGCGATGTCCTTGGCCAGACGGTAACCGTCCTTGCAGATTTCCTTGAAACGCTTGGCTTCCTTCTCGTAGAACTTCGAATAGTAGTCGTCCAGCTGGCGCTTCATCGTGTAATGCGGGGCAATCTGGGCGATGGAGTTCTTGATGACCTTGATCCAGTCCTTCGAGATACCCTTCTTGTCCTTCTTGAAATAGAGAGGGATAATCTCGTTCTCGAGCAGCGAGTAGATGGTAGCAGCGTCGAGCTGGTCCTGATAGCCCTGATTGTCGTAGGTGCGGTGCTCGGTGAGTGCCCATCCGGCACCCTCGCGATAGCCTTCGAGCCACCAGCCGTCCTTTACGGAGAGGTTCACCACACCGTTCATCTCGGCCTTCTCACCTGATGTGCCTGATGCCTCAAGCGGACGTGTCGGGGTGTTCATCCAGATGTCCACACCGCTCACGAGACGGCGGGCCAACAGGAAGTCATAGTCCTCAAGGAAGATAACCTTTCCTAAGAAGTCGGGCTGCTGTGAGATTTCAAAAATGCGCTTGATAAGTCCCTGTCCGGCACCGTCGGCGGGGTGTGCCTTTCCTGCAAAGAGGAACACGACCGGACGCTCGGGGTTGTTCACAATCTTCTTCAGACGCTCCAGATCGGTGAACAGCAGGTGGGCACGCTTGTAGGTGGCAAAGCGGCGGCAGAAACCGATGACCAGCGCATCGGGATTGAATTTCTCCATGAGGCCGAGCACACGTGAGGGATCGCCCTGATTCTTGAGCCACGTCTCGCGGAACTGCTCCTTGATGTAGTCGAAGAGCTTCTTGCGGAGTGCCGTGCGGGTAGCCCAGATCTCCTCATCGGGACAGTTGTAGATTCCATGCCATATCTCCTCGTTCGACTGGTCGGACATGAAATTCTTGTCAAAGTACTTGGCATAGAGCTCGCGCCACTCTGCGGCACACCAAGTGGGGAAGTGTACGCCGTTGGTGACGTAGCCTACGTGATTCTCCTCGGGGTAGTAGCCCTGCCAGATGCCTGAGAACATCTTCTGTGAGACCTTGCCGTGGAGCCAGGAAACACCATTGACCTCTTGGCAGGTGTTGCAAGCGAAGGTAGACATGCAGAACTTCTCGCCGTGGTCATTGGGGTTGGTGCGTCCCATGCCGATGAACTCATCCCATGAGATGCCCAGACGCTGCGGATAGCCACCCATGTACTTGCCGAAGAGACCTTCGTCGAAGTAGTCGTGGCCGGCGGGCACAGGTGTGTGAACGGTGTAGAGACCGCTGGCACGAACCAGCTCCATGGCCTGGTTGAAGGTCAGGTGCTCACCCTCGATGTAGTCGCACAGGCGCTGCAGGTTGCACAAGGCGGCGTGACCCTCGTTGCAATGGTAGATCTGCTTCTTGATGCCCAGTTTCTTCAGTGTCAGCACACCGCCGATGCCGAGCAGGATTTCCTGCTTCAGACGGTTCTCCCAGTCACCACCGTAGAGGCTGTGGGTGATGGGTTTGTCGAAGTCGCTGTTCATCTCGTTGTCGGTATCAAGCAGGTAGAGCTTGATGCGGCCCACGTTGACACGCCACACGTAAGCATGTACTACGTAGTTCATATAGGGAACCTCAACCACCATCGGATTGCCGTTCTCATCGAGCTGGCGCTCAATGGGCAGTGTGGTGAAGTTCTGTGCCTCGTAGTTGGCTATCTGCTGGCCGTCCATTGACAGACTCTGAGTGAAATAACCGAAACGATAGAGGAATCCCACGGCGCACATGTCGACGTTGGAATCGGAAGCCTCCTTCAGGTAGTCGCCGGCGAGCATACCCAGACCGCCAGAATAAATCTTCAGGGCTGAGTGCATACCGTACTCCATAGAGAAGTAGGCCACAGAGGGACGCTTCTTGTCGGGCTCGACGTCCATATAGTTACGGAACAGCTTGTAAACCTCCTTGATGCGCTTCATCAGCGTCTTGTCTTTAACAATCTCCTCCTTGCGGGTAAGGCTCAGACGCTCAAGCAGCATCACAGGGTTGTGTTTCACGTCGTGGTAAAGTTCAGGATCCAGGTCGCGGAACAGGTCACGGGCCTCATAGTTCCACACCCACCACAGGTTGTGGGCAATCTCGTCGAGACACTTCAATTCTTCGGGAAGGCTCGACTTCACGGTCAACTCCTTCCACTGCGGGGTGTTGACATAGTCAGCTTTAATCTTCATAATTTATTACCTTAAAAGTTAGTTTGCGTTCATAATGTTTGTGAATTTAGCTAACTTACTGAAATTCGGCGGCAAAGGTACTTAAAATTTTTCAGATAGTAGCAAGAAAAGTTTAATAATTTATGATTAATATTGTATTTTTGATGTATGATATGGACTGCGGGCAGTAAAACTTTCCCTGTATTTATTTTGCTGTTACTAAAATAATTACTAATTTTGCCCGCAAAACTCAATAATGAAGTAATTATGCAGAATGTTCTTATCAAGAGATATGCGTCGGTTATCTTCTGTTTAATAAACAAATATTTATGTCACAGACGAATAAAAATGAGGTCCTGCTTCGCAACGTTGAACTGCTCTCTCGGCACACTGAGACAGAGTTGGCTATGATGCCTTCCGGGACGGCACCGCTCCCGTCGGTTGAGGAGGTGAGACGTATTGTGAGTTTGTCGAAGGACATCATCTTCACTGACTATTTCCACAAACGGCAGAGCGATGAACAAATGCGCTCATACCATATTGGCGTGAGCATGGAGGAACTTTATGAACTATTGTGTAGACAGGTGGCACGCGGACTGCAGTTCTGCGAAGACTGTACCGAGGGCGACGTGCTTTCGACCGCTGAGGAAACGGCCCTGCGCTTTATTGACCAGTTGCCAGAGGTGAAGCGGTTGCTCTATACCGACGTTGAGGCCATGTTCGTAAGCGACCCTGCTGCCACCAATTATGGTGAGGTCATCTACTGCTATCCGGTGATGAACACGATGACGCATTTCCGTTTGGCTCACGTGCTTCACACCATGCAAGTGCCCGTTATTCCGCGTATCATCACAGAATTGGCCCACTCACGTACGGGCATCGACATCCACCCTGGAGCGCAGATTGGCGAGTATTTCGCCATTGACCACGGTACTGGTGTGGTCATTGGCGAGACGGCTATCATAGGCAGTCACGTGACGCTATATCAGGGTGTGACGCTCGGTGCAAAGAGCTTCAAGTATGATGCCGACGGCAACATGCTCAACATTCCTCGCCATCCAATCATCGAGGACTATGTAACAATCTATAGTAATGCCTCCATCTTGGGCCGCATCACCATCGGCCACCATTCTGTCATAGGCGGCAACATCTGGGTTACGCACGATGTACCGCCGTATTCGCGCATACAGCAGAGCAAGGCCGTGGACACTACGTTCCAAGGAGGATTGGGAATATAAAATAAGGATGAGTTACCGCAGCACGAACCAGCAGTGCATGAGGAAAGTGGTGATGTGGCCGTAGTGGCGGGCCATGATGCGGTAGCGCTCCAATAGCGATTTACAGTGGTGGCGTGTGGTGGCACCTTCTTGGGTGTAGCACGCCACCACCTTTTTTGTGTTGCATAGGGACAGCCCCAGACGGTCGGCCTCGCGCATCATGCGAATGCACCAGTCTACATCGGCTGAATAGCGGTAGCGCGTGTCATACTGGATGTTCTTGGCCAAGTCGGTACGTGCATAGAAGGCCTGGTGACACACAAGCATACCCTTGCGGAACGACCGCCAATTAAGTTCTTCTGGAGGTTGCAGACGGCGGGGGTGTAGGTAGCGTCCTTCGCTGTCTACAATGTCGGTATTGCCATAAAGCACGGCGGGCAGCTCGTCGCTGGGAAGCTCATTAAGGTGGCAGCAGTGGGCTATCTGCTCCAAGGTATCGGCGGAAGGGAAGAAATCTCCGGCGTTCATAAACACCACGTAGTCGCCTGAGGCTTGCGTAAGTCCCTTGTTCATAGCGTCGTAGATGCCTTGGTCGGGTTCCGAGTGTATGATAACCTTGTGGCGTGGTGGGGCAGACAGGTCGTTGTCGTCGGGCGAATCGTTTTTAGCTTTGTAGTCATTTGCCATGCGCAGTGTGCCGTCGGTGGAGGCACCGTCGATGATGAGGTGCTCCACGTCCTCATAGGTCTGGGAAAGCACGCTGTCGAGGGTACGCTGCAGGCACTTCTCCGCGTTAAATGTTATGGTGATGACGGTAAACTTTGTCATAAAAATCGGAAATGCTTATGTGCCATGACCTGTTGGTACACCTCGGTGTATTTCACGGCCACCGCTGCCTGTGAGTAGCACTGTGTCACCTTGCGCACACATTCCTTGGCGAGGCTTTTACTGTCGGCTTCGTAGAGCAGCCATCGCAGGCCATTAGCCAGGTCGGAAGCGTCACGGTAGCGGGCCACGTAGCCCGTGCGTTGGTGATCTATCTCCTCAGGTATGCCGCCGACACGGAAGCCCAGACAGGGTATACCGCAGGCCATGGCTTCCATGATGGTGTTGGGTAGGTTCTCGGAGAGCGACGGGAGCACGAATACGTCAGCCGAGCGATAAAGGCGCACCATGCGCTGCTCATCGCTGACGTAGCCCACGGCGATTGCTGGGAAGGGCAGTAGGCTGGCTACTTCGTCGGCATGACTGCCTAAGAGCACTACCGATACCTCGTCGGCCATGCCGGGGTGCTCGTCGGCAAGCTTTCTACATGCCTCGATGAGGTAGTCCATGCCTTTGTAGGCATTAGTCAGGCGTTGACACACGAAGAGCACCAGCCGCCGGTCTTCGGGCAGTCCTTCCTGGCGGCGGGCCTCCTGACGGTCACCTGGACAGAATTTGCGAGTGTCTATGCAGTTGGGAATGTTCACGATATGCAGACCGCGCAACATGGCACTGGCCTTGGCTTCGCTTTCCAGCCAGCGGCTGCAGGCCACGAAGGTGATATCGGAACGTTGGAGCAGACGCTGCTTGTTTCTCCACACGCGGGCAAGCCATGCCTCGCCCCTTCGAACGCCGCTGTTCTCGTCGGAAAGGTACTTGCATTGGCGGCACTGGCTGGTGAACTGGCGACAGCCCAGTGTGAGGTGACAGATAGCGGTGGAGGGCCAGGCATCGTGCATGGTCCACACCACGGGCTTGCCGCTGTTTACAATCTTGCGCAGGTCGCCCAGGGAGAGCATGCCTTGGTTTACCCAGTGCAGATGTATGACGTCGGCTTCGCGAAAAGCACGCAGACGGGTGATGTCGGTGCCGCTGATGCCGGCGTCGATGTCGAAGAGGTGGGTGCGTTGAAAGCGCAGACGTACCAGCAACACCAGTCTCTCCCAGAGGAAATGCCAGCGTGCGAGCCAGCGGCAGGGTAGCGTGTCGCGTACTAACAAGCTTGCCTCGGCACCATTCAGTGCCAAGGCATCTTTCAGTCGGTGGGCGGCAACGGCAGCGCCACCGGCATCATAGCTCGTATTTACCAGTAATACCTTCATCAGGCATTCTTCTTGTTCTTGCGGGCCTCTTTCTCAAGCCGCTTTTGCTCCTTCTTTGCTTGTTTCTCCAACCGCTTTTGCTCTTTCAGTGCCTCTTTTTCCAGCCTTTTGCGCTCTTTCTCCTGCTGTTGTTCCAGCTTTCGCTTCTCGCGTTCCAGCTGTCGCAGCTCTTTGGCGCTCTGCTTGGCGGCTTGTTTTTCAGTGATGGCCTCCTCCTTGCCTTCAAGGGCTTCCTGTAGTTTCTCGTGGAGCATCTCCTTGTCGAAGGTGAACACCATGCCGAGAACGCCGACGGAAAGCAATTGTTCTTCGCCGCGCAGCACGACATAGGTGGTGTTCAGCACGTAGTATTCATGCATGCGCAGCTTGCTGTTCAGTGCAGTCTCCACTGCTTTCACCACCACGCTCTTGCCAATTCTCGTCAGAGCGTTGTCTGCAATGCCTCGTTCAGAGGACTCGCTCTCAACAAACTCTGTCACTGCCTCCATCATGGCCTCCTTGTGGCGGTCTTTGTCGGGAACAGTCTGAGCCATGATGACGACAATCATCAGGAGGATGGCTATGGTTAGAAGAAATTTCAGAAGTTTCATTTTTCTTTATGTAGGAATTAAAAAAGGGAGTTAAAATGGAGTTAGAATCTACCGGGGCCTCCGAAGCCGCCGCCTCCGCCGAAACCACCGCCACGACCGCCGCCAAAGCCTCCGCCGCCGCGGTTACCGCCGCGGTTACCGCCACGGTTACCGCCGCCGAAGCCGCCACCAAAGCCGCCCATACCCATGCCACGACGGGCATCGCGGGAGCCAAAGAGGTTCAGACGATAGTTCACGCGGAGCATGACATAGCTGGTAATGGAGTTGTACTCGTTATCGTTACGCGACATGGCATTGATGGTGCGCGTGAGGTTGGACTGCTGGTGCAGCAAGTCGTAGAACTCCAGTCGGACGGAGAGGAGCTTGCTCTTCAGGAAGCTCTGAGAAACCTGGGCGTTCCAAATCAGCTCGTCGGTGTTGGCAGCCTCGTCGTTGAATCCACGGCGGCTTGTCATTCCGAGGTTGGTGGTGAGCTGCATGCCCCAGGGAGTATTGTAAGTGGTGTTGAAACCATAGTTGAAGTTCCAGGTGTTCATCTTCGAGTTTGGCTGCAGTTTGTTGCTGCTGTGGTCGTAGTTAAAACTTCCGTTCAGCTCTATCTCAAATGCGTCGTTACGGTAGCTGAAGCCTAAGCGCTCGCGCAAGGTCATCGACTTGGTGGTTGACTTGCTGATGTTGCCATCGCGGTAGAGGTCGATGTAGCCAACATTGTTATTGTAAGTAATGCCAGTCTCGGTGTTGACGTTGAAGAAACCAAGCGAGTCGATGGCCACGTTGTACATGAAGGTGCCACGCACATTCCACATACCGTTAATGTTCTCGGGCCGTGAGTACATTCCACCGGTCACAGGGTCGTACTTTGTCATCTGTGCGATGCTGTTGCTGGTTGTGGAGAAGTTGGCGTTGGCGTTGATGAACTGCGAGTGGTTCTCAATGAAGTTATTGAATCGCAGGTTGAAGCTCTGTGTGAACGATGGCTTCAGTCCGGGGTTACCCTCGCGGACGTTCAGCGGGTCGGTGTTATCCGTAATCTTAAGCAGGTTATCCATCGACGGCTGGCTGCTGGTGCCACGATATTCGAATCGCAGCTGTCCACGATCGCCAATGCGGTAGCGGAAGTTGGCCGTTGGGCTCCAGTTCAATACGGTGCGAATGGTGTCGATATCACTTCCTAAATAAGTCTGGTGGAATTTCGACCGCTGTGGCACTATCTGTATACCAAAGTTAAGATCGTACTTTGTGCGGATGAAGCGCAGCATCACTTCAGCAGTATGGGTATAGTTCCTGTAGTTGGAGAAACGGCTGAGGTCGTCGTCGAGGAAGTCGACATAGTTATGCGGGGTCAGGTGTCCGAAGATGTCGTCCCACTGTCGGTATTCCGGCCACATTCCGGCCATGTCGTATTTGTATCTGTCGTTCCAGAAGTCGTAGGTGTTGCGCTCGCTCTTGGTGTAGCTATACTGGAACTGGTAGCTGAACTGCAGGAAGGTGGCCTTGGCAATAGGTTCGCTGTAGGTGGCCTGGACACTGTAGCTATAGTTCTTCTGTGGTGTCACGTTGTAGCGGTTGGTCTGATAAGTGCTGTCGCCGGTGAGCATCTGATAGAGTCCCACAAGGCTGCTGGAAAACTGCTGTGAATCGCCGTTGCTATAGTTACCGGTAGCGCGGAGGGTGATGTTACGTCCGTCGTTGCTCAGCTTGCGGTTGATTTGCAGGGTGGTGCCTACGCTTTTGGTGTCTCTGTAGTTCATGCCACCGTTTAGACGGCTGTTCACCACGAGGGTGTCGCTGATGCCGAGCATGCGGCTCACCATTTCGGTGATATTATCGGTCGAAGAAACGGATTTGTAGGGGTCGTCACTGAAGGTGCCCGACTCTGACCTGTTGCGACCGTCGTTGGAGCCGTAGCTCCATGTGGGGCGCATGTTGATGTTCCATGCGGTGTCGGGTGTCCATTCTATTCGTCCCTGTGCGCTCCAACTGTTCGAGCGCGTATAGTTCTGACTGACCGACTCGGAGAACGAGCCTACGCGGCTGACGAAGTTCTCGGTAGAGCTACGGTTCCAGGTGTCGCCGTCACGATGTTCCCATCTTACTGAGCCGTCGAGAATCAGCCTGTCCTGCTTCTCATAGTTCAGGTTCACCATTGCCATCTTCGATGCCTGCAGACCACTGCGGCCACCGCCTCCGAAGCGTCCGCCGAAGCCGCCGCCGCCGAAGCCCCTGTCGCTGACGTTGTTGGCATTGACCATACTAATGAGGCGCAGTTCGTCCTTCATCACGGCACCCATGGCGCGCCCAGTGTAGCGTTTTCTCGTGCCCACACCGCCGTCGATGTTGGCAAACATACCCTTGTTCATGCCTGCCTTCAGGCCGAAGTCGAGCACGGTAGTCTCATTACCGTCGTCTATGCCAGTGATGCGGCTCAGGTCGCTCTTCTCATCGTAGGTCTTGATGCGCTCCACGATGCTGGTGGGAAGATTCTTCATGGCCGTCTGCGTGTCGCCGGTCAGGAATTCCTTACCATCGACCTTGATCTTCTTCACCTGCTTGCCGTTGATGGTGATACTACCGTCGTCACCCACCTGTGCGCCAGGCAGACGCTTCACCAACTCTTCGACAACCGAGCCTTCGGGAGTCTTATACGCGCCCGCGTTATATATTACTGTGTCACCCTTCGAATAGACGCGGGCCATGTTCTTCACCACCTCGGTGCCCTTCAGCATGATGGCATCGGTCTCCAGCGTAAGCGTTCCTAACTGTATGGGCTTGCCTTCCATGGCGATGCTACGGTAGAGCGTTTTATAGCCTACGTAGGTGATGCGAAGCAGGAATTTTCCATCCTGAGGAACGGTCATCTGGAAGATACCGCTGGCGTTGGTCACGGCGTTGGTTACTATCGACGTGCTGTCGGTCTTGAGCAGCGCAACAGTGGCTTGGATGATATCCTCTTGTTGGTCTTTGTCTATCACATGGCCACTGATGGTGCGCTGGGCGTTCATAGAAAGGGCCGATAACATGAATGCTGCAAAAAGGAACAGACACCGGAAACCATTGCGTCCGGCGACTGCTTCTTGTACACTTTTAAGTGATGAATCCATAATCTTGCGATTGTTATTCTGTGAGTATGTTTACTGTTTTTACACTTGCTTTGACGTGCAACGTGTGATAAGGTTTAAAGCGTTTCCTTAAATTTTGTGTTATTTTTCGGAAATCATCCTTCGGTCTTCAACCTATAGCCTCCTTGCGTTTGCTGCCATGATGTCGATGACGAAAGCTATATCGGCCACATCGACAAAGCCATCGCTGTTGACGTCAGCTTTTTCGAAAGAAACACTGGTCTCACCGGCCATGACGCTGATGATGCTGGCGATGTCGGCCACGTCGACGGTGCCGTCGCCGTTCACGTCTCCTTCCTTGTGCTGGTTGGCTTTTCTTCCAGTAAACAACATGCTCGTATCACCTATTTGTTTCCACGGGTTTGTTCCATCGTTGGTCTCATGATAGTAGAAGAGATACAGCTGATAGGCTGTTTGTGGGTTCAGGGTAGAGAACTCGAAATGGTATTTCTTGTCACCGTATGCCTTAATCGTTTGGGTTAATTGCCTGTTTTCCGAGTGCCAGCCAGATCCTGTCCATAGGTAGGCAGCCACTGTGTTGTTGAACGATGTCATCGACTCGTTGTGCAGCACCACATCGACGGTTGCCGATGTCTCCGATGTAATGTTTATCTCGGGAGGCCCTACGGTCGATATGTTGACATTGTTTCGATCGTTCATCTTGAATTGCTTGAACTCCGTCATTCGCTTCCACTCATTGGTCGTATCATCCTCGAAGTAGTAGAGCGCCACATAGTAGACGATGTCGTTCTGCAATCCTTGTAAAGAGATGGTTATTTCCTCCGACTGTTGCGATGCTACGCTCACGGTCTTTGACGCATTTGCTCTCCACGCGCCATCGCCGTAGACGTATGCTGCCACCATCCGGCTGTATGTCTTGCTTGAGAAGTTCTTGATGGTAGCAGTCAGGGAGATGGCTGAGCTGGAGGTGAATTTTATCTTCACGTTGTCGGCCCCCAGCATGTAAATGTCCTGGCTGGCTACCTTGTTCTCAAAGTCGAAGGAGACCGTTTTGTCATCGGCTTCAAAGATGTTTGTCACTGGCTTTCCCATGAACTTGCTTCCGTCTATGTTCATGTTGTAAAGCGTGGCTGCAGGAGTGGATTCGTCGGTAAGCTCATGGTTCTTATATCCATACAGGTCACCCCGCAGGTCTTCCAGCCAATTGTAATAGTTTTTGTAGTCTATGGTTTCGTCATCATCGGCGAGGATGATGGCGCATCGTTGATGGGTGTTGTTCGTGGTCTCAGTCTGATTGGGGTTGTTGAAGAAAGCAGGGTCATAGTCTATATGCATCACCAGCAGTCCTGTTCCAGGTATGGCAGCATCCCAACCCGTCTGCTGCCTGTTCTCCAGCAGGTAATACTCGTCTGGATGGTTGTCGTTGCGTATCATGTAGAACTCTCCTCCCTCGCTCATGGGCTTCTGTCCTGCCACGTGGCCGCTTTTTTCCAGCACTACGGGCTGTTGCCATCCCAGGGCCATCTTGTCATAGCCAGTGTATCCTGCCGGTGTGAATCCATTGTTGTTGTGAACGCCTGTACCCATGATGTCCCAGTATTTCGTGCCGTAGTTCACATCATCCAAGTCATACATGTCGGGCAGACCCAGACAATGAGAGAACTCGTGGCAAACGGTGCCGATGCCGCCCACCAGTTGCTTTTGGTCTATCATCCTCAGCTCTGGGTTGCAGCAGTAGTCTGACACCACCACGCCATCATGGATTTCGGTGGCCATGGAAGACTTGTGTGCCCATATCGTCTCAGTGCCTCCTCCCTCGGCCTGTCCCAGACCAGCATAGATGATCACAAACTGCTCCACCTGTCCGTCGCCGTCCCAGTCGTAGAGCGAGAAGTCGATGTCCTTGTCTGCCAAGGCCACCGCCTCTGTCAGCAGTTGTGCCATGTTCTTCTGCTTGTTTGTGCCTTCGTCCTCCCCGTAATAGCCCTGTTTCTTCAAGAGTGTCACTGGGCCGTAGACATCGAATTGCAAATCAAGCTTTCCGTTGCTCTGTGTGAGGAAATAGTCGCGCACGCTGCCATTCTGCTTGCCATGAGAGAATCCAGGTTCATTGAAATGACGATTGAAGAAAGCTGGAGTGCTGGATGTCTGGAACTTTACGTCGGAGAACTGTACCATGATGACGGGTACTCGCCTTTTCCCTTGCAGGACAGACAACGGCAGTCGTCTTTGTCGGGCGATGGGTGACAGTTGTCGGTTGAGGCGCATGGCCTTTCTCCTGGCCTTCATGCTGTCCACAGGGACAAGCGTGAGCTCGCCGCCGCTCTTCCATTCAGTGAAACACAGGCCACTACCGTCGTTCAGCCGCCAGTAGGACAGAAACTCGTCGCCGGCCAGCATGGCCTCAACCGTTCTTCCATCGGGGAGGGTAAAGGTTCGGCGTACAGAAGGGTCGGCAGGGTTGGAAAACGTTTCCACCGCCTGTAACCACAATAATAATATAAAGGAAAAAGAAAGAGCAAATTTTTTCATGATGGAAGCTTATCAAGTATGTCCCTACAATTTGATGTTCTCTATGTCCTTCAACCACAGAGTGCTCATGGCATCGCTTGGCATGCGCCAGTCGCCGCGTGGCGAGAGGCTCACGCTGCCCACCTTGGGGCCGTCGGGCATACAGGAACGCTTGAACTGTTGGCTGAAGAACCGTCGGCAGAAGGTCTGTAGCCAGTGGCGCAGCGTGTCGTCGTCGTACTTGTTCTTGAAGGCACTCTGGGCGAGCATGAAAATTTTCTGCGGACGGAAGCCCCAGCGTAGCAGGTAGTAGAGGAAGAAGTCGTGCAGTTCGTAGGGGCCTACGAGGTCTTCGGTCTTCTGCTGGATGTTCCCCTCGCTGTCGGCAGGGGTCAGTTCAGGCGAGATGGGGGTGTCGAGGATGTCGAGAAGTGGGGTGGCCGTCTGTTCGTCTGTTTGTTTCGCCATATATCGTATGAGGTGCTGCACGAGGGTCTTGGGCACGCCGGCATTGACGCTGTACATCGACATTTGGTCGCCGTTGTAGGTACACCATCCGAGTGCCAGCTCAGAGAGGTCGCCTGTGCCGATGACCAGTCCGCCCACCTTGTTGGCCACGTCCATGAGTATCTGCGTGCGCTCGCGGGCCTGCGAGTTCTCGTAGGTCACGTCGTGTATGGACATATCGTGGCCTATATCCTCAAAATGCTGCGTCACGGCCTTGGCGATGCTGATTTCGCGCTGGGTGATGCCCAGTGCGTTCATCAGCAGCACGGCGTTCTTGTGGGTGCGGTCGGTCGTACCAAAACCTGGCATGGTGATGCCGATGATACCCTGACGCGGCAGTCCGAGACGGTCGAAGGCGCGCACGGTGACGAGTAGCGCCAGAGTGGAGTCGAGGCCTCCGCTGATGCCGATGACGGCCTTGTCGCAGTGGGTGTGTTGCAGGCGGCGGCAGAGACCCAAAGTCTGGATGTTGAGAATCTCCTCGCAACTCTCGGCCATCCGTTCTTGACATGGAAGAAAGGGATTGGAGGAAACGGGTCGGATGAGTTCGAAATCGCGAGGAGTAATGGGTTTGGTATCGACAAAGCGTGCCGTCGCTCCGTCCTGTGCCGTGCGGAAGGTGGTGTTCGTCTGGCGGTCGCAGCGCAGCCGGTCAATGTCTATCTGTTGTGTGCGCATCTGTGGCTCCAGGGAGAAGCGTGAGGCCTCGGCAAGCAGTTTTCCGTTCTCGAAAATCATGGCATTACCGCCATAGACCACGTCCTGCGTCGATTCGCCGAATCCGCAGCTACTGTAGACGTAGCCGCATATCATGCGGGCGCTCTGCTGGGCCAGCAGTGAACACAGGTAATTGTGCTTCTCTGTCAGCTCATCGGTGGCAGAGAGGTTGAAGATGATGTCGGCTCCAGCCAGCGCGAGGTTGTTGCTTGGCGGCAGTGGTGCCCACACGTCCTCGCAGATCTCGATGCCGAAGCCCACGCCGTCGCATGTGCGGAACACGATGGGCTCGTTGCTCACCTTCACGGGGCTGCCTGCAAGATAGATCTCCTGGGGCATAAGGTCGGTGGAAGAGGCAAACCAGCGCTTCTCGTAGAACTCGCCGTAGTTGGGCAGGTAGGTCTTTGCTACCACGCCGAGCAGACAGCCGTGCTGGATGACGGCGGCACAGTTGTATATCAGAGAGCCTATGCGCACAGGAAGGCCCACCACGGTTATGATGTCGAGCTTGCGCGTGAAGTCGAGGAGCACCAGCAGTGCCTCCTCAGCCTTGTCGAGCAGCAGTTGCTGGCGGAATAGGTCCTGGCAGGTGTAGCCCGTCAGGCTCAGCTCAGGAAAGACCATTATCTCCACACCCTTGCCTTCGGCCTGGGCTATGAGGCTCTCTATTTGCTGGAGATTATACTCTACATCGGCCACGCGAACGCTCGGTATCGCAGCAGCCACCTTTATCAGTCCGTACTTCATCGTTCAGCTATTTTATTTAGTTCTATGTTACGGGGAGCGAGGGCATCCTCGCCCGCACTCCCAAACTTGGCTGCAAAATTACGAAAAAGCGGGCAAACCGCCAAACGATTTGTCCGCTTTTAACAGTTCATAGTTCACAGGACAGAGTCAGAAGTTCACGCCGACGGTGGCAAAGAAGGCTCCCGTGTGTGCCGTGTCGAAATAGTCATGGCTGATGTTGGCCAGTCCCCAGTCGTAGCCCAGCTCCATGTAGACAGGCGCGAACTGAAGGCCGCAGCCTAAGCGCACTCCTGCATCGAGGCGATGGAAAGCATCGTCGGCGAAGGCACTGTAGGCCTTGCGGTTGTTGAAGTCCTTCATCTTGCCACCGACGCCTACAGAGGCATAGACTCCGGCAAAGGGCTGCACGCTGGTTTTGCGGTCGATGTCGATGCAGTACTTCATGAGCAGCGGCACTTCGAGGTAGTTCAACTGATAGGTGAACGTTCTGCCATCGCAGGTCCCTTTGCCACCCTTCTCCGAGTAGTAAAGTCCCGACTCTAAATAGACGGGCGTGGCAGGGGCCAACTGCACACCGGCTGCCATGCCGATGTCGAGGCCTGCCTTGGGCGTACCGCCATCGAGATAGCGGTCGTTGCTGTTGACGTAGGCCACGTTTAGTCCTAAACGCAGACCGAAGTAGAAATCTGTAGACCTCATCCTTTCACCATAAGTCGACGAGCTGTAGCGGCTGGCGGGATAAGAAGGGCGAGGGGGTGCGGGTAGACGGCGTGGGGTATAACCGTGACGACCTGTGGGCTGGGCCATTGCACAAATTGACGTGAGCAGTCCCATAAGCATAAAAATAATCATCCTTTTCATCTTTGCAAGTTTTTAGTGGTTTAAACGCTGCAAAGGTACTGAAAAGGATGATTGGCGGCAAAGGGCTTTTCCCTAATACACGAAGGACGATTCCCTATTTGTCAGGGGGATTTCTTCCCGTTGGGTCCTATGGCTCTATTTTCAATAGTGCAGAAATATCATCACACGAAAGGCCCGTGAAAGCAGCTATCTGGTCTGATGAGAGACCATTCTTCTTCATTTCCAAGACTATGCGCCGTTGTTCTTTGAGGCGGCCTTTCTCCATACCTTTCTCTATACCTTTCTCCATGCCTTGCTTCATGCCTTTCTCTATGCCTATCTTCAGACCGTCCTTTATGCCATGGTCTACCCCTTCGAGAAAACCTTCACCGCGGGCAGTGGTCATCTGGTTACGAAGGATAGCGCGATCCATGAGGTAGCGGTCGTAGAGTATGCGGTCATCGCGATTCATAAGCATAGTGTCGAGCTTCTCGCGAGCTTCGCGCAAGCCAGGAGCATCGGCATCGTCGGGTATGTCGGTATTGGCCAGGAAGTAGAGCCACTGGTCCAGGGAGTCACGGCTCCAGCGGTTGAAGTCGTTCACCTTCAGGATGACATAACGAGGATAAAGGTCGGAAACTGCATCGGCCTTGAAGGTCTGTTTCTGGAAGGGTGTAAGCTGTAACAGGTCTCCCTTGTTCAGACCTCGGAACTCAGTCTTTCCCTCGTAGACGCAGTCCTCACCTTGTCCTAAGTCGAAGTAGACGATGTTGATGCTATAGACACGCTTCACATGCTCGTAGTTCTCTCCGCTCTCGATGTACTCTGTGACGAGCTTCGACGTGCCGAAGAGCATACGCTGGAAGTAAGCGAACTCTGCTTCACCTTGCACCTCAATGAGCAGCAGGTCGCCCTTGGAGTCCTCTGCTAACAGGTCTACGCGGTTACTTTTCGCGTCGGCATCGGCCTTGTTGCCCTCACTTTCCAGCAAACGGTGAATCTTGATGTCTGTTCTCAATGTGGTGCTGACAAAGCCCTCCAGCACGTCGTAGTTGGCTTTCTCGCGCAATAGATGCTTCAACGCCCAGTCAAAGCTGATGAATGTACGTTTTCTCTTTGCCATAATCATTGCATTTTACGGGCTAGCACAGGTCTACCCTTTCATTGGATGGTGCAAAATTACGAAAAAACTGACAAACCACCAAATGATTTCCCTGTTTTTTCGACCTTTACTCCCTTGGTTATATCGCTTCCAAGCTTCACCTACGACGATGCCGTAATACTCTTCTCACTCGGCTGTAGCTGCTACTGCGAATCTTACGGATTTAGAATATTATTCTGTTCGGGGGAGGTGTAGGTGTGTTATTGTGGCTTATTGGCACGGAACATGGCAATTTCCTCGTCAAAATGAACGATAACGGCCTCTAAGTAGGGATGATGTCTGGGTACAATGATGGCAATGAAATTCTCCATGCCCTCATCAATGACAATTGCCGTCTTGATGAAAAAGTGTTTGCTTTGTTCCTCGCCTGCAAACCATCGCAGAAATAGTCGGTTGCGCTGCGCCTGCTGGTCGTTGGCATTATCGCACATATATAATAATATGTCAGGGTTGGCGCGGAAGAATTCTATGATGATGCGGATGACCGTTTCTCGCACTTTGTGGTCATTGGATGATGCCTTATGGCTACGGTTCGAAAGGTCAAACCAATAGGCGGGTATACCACCGAAAGCAGGCTCGTAGTTGAAGTGGACGGCATATTCGATGTCATAATCGGTACGGAAGATGTAGTCCTCATGGCATTGTTCTACGCTGTAAGGGGATAGACGGTTGAGGATGGAGAGATTGATGGGATTCATACTTCTTCCATTGCGAGTTCAAAATTCTTTTTATAGGCGAGGTATTCGGCCTCGCGTTCGTCCAATTCTTGGTTAATGCGCTTCTGCCATTCTTGCTGGTAGGCGCGCTGCTTACGAATGGCAGCCACTAAACTGCCAGACTTGAACTGCGGAGCAGCAATCGGTGCAGGTTCATTGGCCACAAGACTGTCTCCGGAACCAATTTCATAGAAAGGGTCAGCCTTGGCTCTTTCCACCTCTAATTGCATCTCTTCCCATTCGCGCCTCGTCTGCTCTTCCCACGCCTGCTTGCGCTCTCTGGTTCTTTGCAGCCAAGCAAGGACCTCCTCGCGGGTGCGCTGCTTAAAAGTCGTCATTGTTTCCATCTTCTTCGTTGTTTTGAATTGACGGTGCAAAGGTACGAATAAGCGAGTGAAAATGCAAATAAATTTGCAATTTTCCGAGCGTGAATACCTTCCGTTCTAATGGTTAGAACAAGCAAATTATTTGGTTTCCTCAATTATCCCAAATCGGTCTTTAGAACTATGCTACTACAAAATGTCAGTAAAATATGCCAATATGTGTCATTATGTTACTGACCCACGACTTTTTTAACCCCTAAAAAACACCCCCTAAAAAGTCGTGGTCTGGTTTGCAACTTATTGATACAAATATAGTTGCAGAGGTAACTTTCTAATGGCAACCATTAGAAACCGCGTTAGCATTTACTCCCATTTGCTTTCAAATTGTTCTAACGACCGATTTGGGATTATAAGTTATACCTATGACATTAGGCCCCCTTACCTGTCGACTATAGTCAACAGGTCTATCGACTATAGTCAACAGGTCTA
>ERZ809472.49-NODE-49-length-31319-cov-12.886419_pt1 | contig 31319 bp, 15 predicted proteins | sample MGYA00521274_ERZ809472 | MGnify/ENA primary metagenome ERZ809472 (study PRJEB31581, sample SAMEA3312791) | metagenome | study: EMG produced TPA metagenomics assembly of the PRJEB8939 data set (Metagenomic analyses of Rumen microbiomes reveals... | reverse complement strand
CGAATCGCAGATGCTTATACTCCCTGCGAGCGGAATAGAAACCGCTCGAACAAGCGACAACAAGCTCGTCGGGGTGCGACTCACCGACGGGTTACAAGAAGAAAAGAAATAAATTATAGTTCGCATACGCGAAGAGACCGGGCCTCGGAGCGAATATAGATTGAGAATTGAATTAAGAAAAATATGTCCAGAGAACTGAAACGACTACCACGAGGCATACAAACCTTCTCTGAAATCAGGGAGGGCAAATATCTCTATGTGGACAAGACGGCACTTGTCCACCAGCTGACCACCGACCATAAGTACGTGTTCCTGAGCCGCCCTCGTCGTTTCGGAAAGAGTTTGCTGTGCAGTACGCTGAAGAGTTACTTCGAGGGGCGCCGCGACCTCTTCGAGGGTCTGGCTATGGAGCACCTGGAGACGGAGTGGAAGAAACACCCCGTGCTGCTCATCAGCTTAGCAAGCATGAAGGCTGGGACGGAAAAAGAATTCAACGACAAGATAGATGTTCAGCTGCGGCGATATGAGGAGCAATTTGGCATAGAAAAGAACGATGAGACCCCCGGTGCTCGGCTCCAGAACTTGATAGAGCAGTTGCCCATCAAGACGGGCGAGAAGGCCGTGGTCATCATCGACGAGTATGATGCTCCCCTGCTCGCCACGCTCCACGAACTGGAGAAACTGAAGGAGATGCGTTCCATCGTGCGCTCGCTGTTCGGCTGTCTAAAGGACTGCGACCCCTATCTGCGTTTCGTGTTCATCACGGGCATCACGAAGTTCTCACAGGTGAGTATCTTCAGCGAGCTGAACAATCTGGACAAAGTGACCATGCTGCCTCGATACTCTACCATCTGCGGCATTACCCAGGAGGAGCTGCAGACGCAGATGCTGCCCTGGGTGGAGCATCTGGCGGAGGACTTGAACATCAGCGTGGAGGAGGCGCTGCTGCGCCTGAAACACAACTATGACGGCTACCACTTCGCCCGCGACCTGAAGGACATCTATAATCCCTACAGTTTGTTGCAGGCCCTGAGCTGGAGCGAACTCACGGACTACTGGTTCGACACTGGCACACCATCGTCGTTAGTGAACATGCTCATGAAATTTGGGACGGACATCATGGACTTCGACGACGGACGACAGTGCGAGGCGGGTGAGTTCGACGCACCAACGGAGAAGATGACAACACCTATGCCTTTCTTCTACCAGAGCGGATACCTCACCATCAAGGACTATGACGCCGACATGGACAGCTACACGCTGCGATACCCCAACCGGGAGGTGCGCAATGGCATGATCAACGCACTCATACCCTATTATATAGAGAGCGACACCATCAATGCAAAGAGCATCGTGGCCGATGTCTACCGCGCCATTCGAGGCAACGACCTCGACAAGGCACTCCAGACACTGAAGGCTTACCTCGCCTCCATCCCTTACGCGGAGAACGCCAACAGCGAGGGACACTACCAGACCATGCTCTACATCGTGTTCTCACTTCTCGGACGATACGTGCAGCAGGAGGTGCGCACGGCCAAGGGGCGCATAGACATGGTGCTCTCTACTGCCACCGACCTCTATGTTATGGAGCTGAAGATAGACCGCCCGGCACAGGAGGCCTTAGAGCAGATAGATCAGAAAGGCTACCTCCTACCCTACTCCATCGATGGCCGTCGCCTACACAAAGTGGGCATCAGCTTCAGTACCAAGGAGCGCACACTCAGTGAGTGGAAGATTGAACAATAGACTACAGACTTTAGACTACGGACTTTAGACTTTATTGGTATAAAAAGGATAATTATTAGTAAGCACTTGAAGATGTACACCCCCACTATAAGTGACAGCGACAATGGTAATACCACTGTCGCTGTCGTCATAATTTACCGTAGACCGACATGATACATTTTGAGTTAACGGGAACGACCAGAAAGTGCCATAAATATGACATTTGTTAAGAAAACAGTCCAAAATGTCAACATTTATAACCTTTTATTTGTTTTTTTAAATACTTATTTGTACTTTTGCGGACAAATTGTCATTTTGGGTCAAAATACATCATTGAAATGCATACATATTTATATTAATAACAACAATCAATTTATCAAAAAAACGAGAGAGTATTTATGGAAAGAAAACGAATCATGACACTGGTTGCGATGCTCTTCCTACTCGTGGGAGGAGTCTTTTCGCAGACTAAGGTGAGTGGTATCGTGGTCTCGCAGGAAGACGGACAGCCCGTTGTGGGCGTGTCCGTCCTCGTTGTGGGCACTACCACCGGTACCGTGACAGGAACCGACGGACGGTTCTCGCTGACCGTTCCCGAAGGTAAGAAGATGCTCCGCATCTCGTATGTGGGCATGGAGACACTCGAAGTGAGCGCCCGTCCGAACATGCGCATCGTGCTGCGCTCGGGCGACACGAACCTCGACGAGATTGTGGTGACGGCCATGGGCATTAAGCGCTCGGCCAAGGCCCTGGGTTACTCGGCTACGGCCATCGACGGCGACAAGATTGCCGAGGCTCGCACCGCCGACATCATGTCGAGCCTCCAAGGCAAGGTGGCTGGTGTGCAAATCAGCACCGCCGCTGCCGACCCGGGTGCTTCAAATTCTGTCATCATCCGTGGTATCAGCTCACTTAGCGGCAACAACCAGCCCCTTTATGTGGTCGATGGTGTGCCTATGAACAACTCAGCTGTCTACAGCAACGACGGTCTGAATAGTGGCTACGACTTCGGTAACGGTGCCAACGCCGTGAACCCCGACGACGTGGAGAACATGACCATCCTGAAGGGTGCCGCCGCCACGGCCCTCTACGGTAGCCGCGCTGCCAATGGTGTGATCCTCATCACCACCAAGAACGGTAAGAAGCAGCAGGGACTTGGCATTGAGTACAATGGCGGTCTTCAGTGGGAGCAGGTGCTCCGTCTGCCCCAGATGCAGAACGAGTTCGGTATGGGTTGGAACGGCGACAAGACCGACGACGAGAACGGCTCGTGGGGTCCCCGCTTTGACGGTTCAACGCTGAAGTACGGTACTGTCTACGACAACTCCCAGCAGATCAAGTCATACCTTCCCATCGAGGACAACATGAAGGATTTCTTCGACACTGGCTTCCGCTACTCCAACAGTCTGTCGTTCAACGGTGCCACAGACCAAAGCGACTACTTCGTATCGTTCTCGCAGCTGAAGGATGACGGTATCATCCCCACCGATGCCGACAGCTACCGCAAGTATACCTTCTCGGCACGCGGCTCGCACAAGGTGAAGGACTTGACCTTCAGCTCATCGGTGAACTACGCCTACCAGAAGAACAACTTCGTGCAGACCGGTCAGGGTTTTGAGAACATGTATAACTCCATCATGCAGACCCCGCGCGACATTGCCATCGTGGACCTGAAAGACCTGGAGAACCCCTTCAACACCCCTGGCTACTACTACACGCCCTACTCGGTGATGAACCCCTATTTCATTCTGAACAACCATCTGAACCAGAACGAGAGCGAGCGTTTCTACGGCAAATTCCAGATGGACTATGACTTCCTGAAGTGGTTTAAGCTGACCTACCGCATCGGTCTCGACACCTCAACGGCCCACCACCACGTGGGTGTGCCCAACTACTCGGTGCTCTTCCCCGACACGCCTAACTGGGAGGACGAACTGAGCACGCAGACCGGAAGCACCTCGCGCCGCACCACACGCCGCCGCGAGATCAACCAAGACCTGATGCTGACCTTCGACATGCCCATTAACGACTTCAACGTCAATGCCGTGGCCGGCTTCAACGGCAACGAGCGTCGTCTGTCATATCTTGAGGTGAAGAACACCAACCTCACCGTTCCCACCTACTACAACGTGACCAACTCGGCCGAGATTCCCACGCCCAAGGAGTACCAGTGGAAGCGCCGCCTCTACGGTATCTACGGACAAGTGGAGCTGGGCTGGAGAAACCAGGCCTACTTGACCCTTACCGCCCGTAACGACTGGTCGTCGACGCTGCCCAAGGAGAACCGCTCGTTCTTCTATCCTGGCATCACAGCCAGCTACATCTTCTCCGAGCTGACCAAGGAGTCGCTTCCCTGGCTCTCCTTCGGTAAGGTTCGCTTTGCTTGGGGTAAGACCGGTAACGATGCCGATGTCTATATGGTCTATCCCTACTACGTGCAGGGCAACTTCAACTCCTCAGGCTGGGCCGACAGCAAGTTCCCCTTCTCGAAGACCAACACCAACTCCTACACCGTGGGCAACATCCTGGGAAGCCAGGATTTGAGCCCTGAGATGACTACCGAGACCGAAATTGGTCTGCAGCTGGCTTTCCTCCAGAACCGCATCTCGCTCGACGCATCTTACTATAACCGTATCTCCGACAAGCAGATACTCTCCATGAACACCGACCCTGCATCGGGCTACACCGCTCAGAACGTGAACCTGGGTAAGATCCGCAACCGTGGTATCGAGTTGCTGCTCACCGTCGTTCCCGTTCGCACGAAGGACTTCGAGTGGAGCCTGACGTGGAACTACACACGCAACCGCAACAAGGTGCTCGAACTGCCTGAGTCGATGAACGGACGCGCCAGCATCTACGGATTCTCAGGAGGTACGAGCCTCGTGGCCATCGAGGGCGAGGAAATGGGTATCTTCGAGGCTTACGTGGGCAAGACCGTTCCCCAGACTGCCGCCGACACCCATTATAACTACAGCAGCGACCTTGTGGGCAAGATCATCGTAGACGCCGACGGTAAGCCCCAGAACAGCGACGAGATGGTGAGGATTGGTTCCATCAACTATAAGTATATGATGGGTCTCGGCACATCGCTGAAGTACAAGGGTGTGAGCCTGGGCATAGACTTCGATATCCGCAAGGGCGGTCTGATGTTCTCGCGCACTCACGACATCACCTACTTCACCGGTAACGCCATGCAGACGGCCTACAACGACCGCAACCCGTTCGTGGTGCCCGGCTCGGTAATGGTCATCGGCAGCCATGAGGAGCCGATGTATAATGCCGATGGCACCGCTGTGGTCGACGCAGACGGTAAGCCCGTAATGACCATGGTGGAGGACTATGGCGAAAACAACATCGCCCTCTCCGGCACATCGCTCTACAACTACTGGAACAACGGCGGTACCGCAATGGACTCAGGCTCGCTCGTAGACAAGAGCTACGTGAAGCTGCGCCAGGTAATCCTCGGATGGGACCTGCCCAGCAAGTGGCTCAAAGGTACATTCCTCACGGGTGTGAACCTCTCTGTCTACGGAAGCAACCTGCTGCTCTGGACTCCGTCGAGCAACACCTTCATCGACCCGGAGGCTTCGTCGTTCGGTAACGACCTGAACGGTAGCTTCGGTGAGTACTCATCGAACCCAAGCTCACGTAAGTTCGGATTCAACGTCAAAGTGAAATTCTAACAAAGGAAAGGAGAAACAATAATGGACAAGAAAATATATCTTTTTGCAGCTGCAGGCCTGATGATGCTCTCCAGCTGTGACCTGGACATCAACGAGGATCCCAACTACCCTGGCAGCGCTAACATTACGCCCGACCTGCAGTTCCCCTCGGTACTTAGTGCCGTGGCCGATGCTTCAGGTGACCAGATGTTTAATTACGCGGGATTCTTTGCCCAGTATTTTGAACAGATGCCCGAGGCTAACCAGTATAACAACATTGCCGAGCTGAACATCGACGAGTCGTCAGACCTCTTCGTGCGCTGCTACCGCAACCTTTATGCCGGCGCACTCATGGACATCGAGGACATCAAGCGCAAGACTGCCAACACGGCCAACCTCTTTGCCTGTCAGGTGATGCGCACACAGGCCTTCCAGCTGCTCGTCGACAACACCAGCGAAACACCCTACATAGAAGCCATCCAGGGCGGTGCCAACGCTTCGCCGAGATATGATGACGGAAAGACCGTCTATGAAGGTGTGCTGAAAGAACTCGACGAAGCCGAGGCCGCCCTGAACGACGACAAGATGAACATGACCGACCCACTGCTCAATAAGAACTTGGCACAATGGAAAGGCTATGCCAACGCCCTGCGTCTGCGCATGTACCTCCGCCTCTTCGATGGTGGACTGACTGAGTATCAGCAGAAGATTGTCGCACTCGTCAACGCCGGAGAGTTTTTCACTGGCGACGTGAAGTGGGACGTATTCTCCGATCAGGAAGGACAGTTCAACCCGTGGTATCAGTCGGTGTTCCGCCTGACCAACAACCATTGCGCTGCCTACCCCATCGTGAGCTACATGAAGGAGACGGATGACCCGCGCCTGACCTATGCTATCAAGCCGCGCTCATCGGACAACACCTTCGTCGGACAGTTCCCCGGTTCGAAGCAGGACAAGAACGTCGTGGGTACTTCGTATAAGAACAGCGACGTGAGCACCATCGACTACAGCGTGACTCACGACATGCCCATCTACCTCTTCACACAGAGCGAACTGCAGTTCCTCATCGCCGAGGTGCATCAGCGCTTTAGTAACAACGCTACTGCAGCCAAGGCTGCCTACGAGGCTGGCGTTACACGCGACTTTGCACTTCGCGGTACTGACGGAGCCGCCGACTTCCTCGCTGCTGCCGGAAGCTGGGATAAGGCTTCTGACAAGCTGAAGCTCATCTACATGCAGAAGTGGGTGGCCCTGTTCATGCACGACCACATGGAGGCCTGGAGCGAGATTCGCCGAACCGATGTGCCGTCACTCTCTGCTCACTCGGCACTGGAGATAAAAGGCAACGTGACCATCTACACCCCTGGTGACCTCATCGTGCCCTCACTCAACATCAAGGGCGGCAATAACATCGCCATGAGCATGCCTTATTCCAGCGAGTCGCGCAAGTATAACACCAATGCCCCAGAGAGAGTGAGGAAAATCACCGACAAGGTTTTCTGGGACATCAAGTAGGCACTTACTCTATGTATGTCTGCAATTGAAAATGAAGATTGAACAATTAACAAGCAAACGATTATGAATATAAACTATAGCAAACTATTCGCCGGTTGTCTCGTAAGCTGCGCTATCAGCACAGCCACGCTCCTCACCTCATGCAGTAAGGACGAGCAACATACCGACACCCGCGTCACCCACTATGCCACCATCAACCTCGAAGGCGATGAGTTCATGGTGCTGAACGTAGGTGAAAAATACACCGAGCCTGGTTATAGCGCAACGGAGGGTACTGAGGACATCACGGCTAGGGTCGTGGTGAGCAATCCGCTGGACACCAACGTAGGCGGATTCTACGACATTATTTACTCTGTGTCCAATAAGGACAACTTCTCCAGTCAGGTAAGCCGTACCATCATGGTAGTCAATCACAACAGCATCGCCAGTGCTTACTGGGGAGCCAGCTCTTACATCAGCGAAGTGCCCATCACCATCACCGATAATGGCGACGGCACTTACACTATCGACGACCTGATGTGCGGTTACTACTTCGCATACCGCTATCCGGGATATGAGCCTACCTATGACTTCCACCTGGAATGCATCTTCAAGGTGAATGATGACAACACCCTTACCCAAGTGGGCAGTGGCAGCTGGTATTTCTCCAGCAAGCCCACCATGGCTGAGGGTGCCTACGACCCGAAGACGGGCGTCGTGACCTGGACAACGAGCAACGGCCTGTCTGTAAAACTGACGAAATAACAATTGAATAATAAAAAAACAAGACAATGAAGAAATATATTTCATTTGCACTTTTGGCCTTGGCATTGCCCATGGGCATTGCCAGTTGCGACGTTGAAACCGACGAGGAACCCGGAGGCACCAACGTGGAGAAGATGGCCGGACGGTGGGAAGTGACCGTCGATGCATACGATAACAATGGTACACTGGTAGCCAAAGACCCCTACAATATGGGCGTGATTGAGGTGCAGACCTACAATACTGCTGCCAACGAAACCAACAAGATGTGGATCTCAGACCTCGAGTACTTCTGGGACTTCACCTTCAAGATGGACATCAACTACCAGGCTCGCACCTTCTCTGCTACCGACGTGCTCTACAACGCCGACATGGAGGAAATTGCCAAAGCCATTGCTGCTGGCGAAAAACCCGTTGACAAGAAGGGCGATCCGCTCACTGCCGAGAAAGCAACCATCACCAATGGAAAGATTCTCGAGGGAGCTGCCACGAACCTGCATGGAAAGCCCAACGACAGTATCGTATTCGACATCAAGTTCACCGATGACGATCCCTCTATCGTATATCGCTTGTCAGGTCAGCGCTACACCGGATTCTACGAATAACGGAACATTTGACATCATTCCTGCCGCGTCTTAGCGGAAACATGAATTTGCTGGCGGCATCCCCCCATCAGGCGGATGCTGCCAGTTGCTGTTTCCTGCTCAAAAAGTCAACTGCAAGATTTTCATCTTAATCGTTAAGAAAACACAAAAAGGTCTATATAAATAATGTGGTAGTAAACTTTTTGTGTACTTTTGCACCCTCAAAGCAACAACTTTATAAAGAGGATATGCAAAAGAACCTGGTTATAGTGGAGTCGCCGGCAAAGGCGAAGACCATTGAGAAGTTCCTCGGCTCTGACTACAAAGTGATGTCGAGCTACGGTCACATACGTGACCTGAAGAAGAAGGAGCTGAGCATCGACGAAAAGACACTGGAACCCGAATACGAGATTCCCGAAGAGAAGAAGAAACTGGTGACCGAACTTCGCTCCAGTGCCAAGAAAGCCTCACAGGTGTGGCTGGCAAGTGATGAGGATCGCGAAGGAGAGGCCATCTCCTGGCACCTGTGCGAGGTGCTGGGTCTGGACGAGCAGCAGACGAAGCGCATCGTGTTTCACGAGATAACGAAGCCGGCCATCATGGAAGCCATCGAGCATCCGCGCTCACTCGATATGAACTTGGTGAATGCCCAGCAGGCACGCAGAGTGCTCGACCGCCTTGTAGGCTTCAAACTCTCACCGGTACTGTGGCGCAAGGTGAAGCCTGCTCTCTCTGCCGGACGTGTGCAGAGCGTCGCCGTAAGGCTCATCGTGGAGCGTGAGAGAGAGATACAAGGCTTCAGAAGTGAACCTTATTACAATGTGCAGGGCATCTTCGGCGTACAGAACGCCGACGGTTCACAGAGCGAGGTGAAAGCCACGCTGGCCCAGCGCCTCAAGACAGAGCAGGAGGTGATGGATTTCTTAGAGCAGTGCAAGGATGCCACATTCACCATCAGCAGCGTTCAGAAGAAACCCATGAAGCGCATCCCTGCCCCACCCTTCACCACATCGACCCTACAGCAGGAAGCCGCCCGCAAGCTGGGCTTCACCGTGAGCCAGACAATGATGGTGGCTCAGCACCTCTACGAGAACGGACGCATCACCTACATGCGTACCGACTCGGTGAACCTCAGCTCGCTGTGCATCAATGCATCAAAAGGCAAAATCACAGAGCTCTACGGAGAGGAGTACTCCAAAGTGCGTCAGTATCAGACCAGCTCGAAAGGAGCTCAGGAGGCCCATGAGGCCATACGTCCCACCTATATGGACCAGACGAGCATTGACGGTACCATCCAGGAGAAGCGACTCTACGACCTCATCTGGAAACGAACCGCAGCCAGTCAGATGGCCGACGCAGAGCTGGAAAAGACAACAGTGAACATCGTTATTGAGAAGAATGAAGATGGTGCAATGCAAAAAGGCACTGCCGCAGGAAATCTCCAATCTTCCATCTCCAATTTCCAATTTATTGCAACTGGCGAAGTCATCAAGTTCGACGGATTTCTGAAAGTATACCGCGAGAGTACTGACGACGACGATGAAAACCACGAGGAGCAGAGCCATGTGCTGCCCCCACTTGACGAGGGTCAGGAGCTGATACGCCGTGAGATACTTGCTACCGAGCGCTACAGCCAGGGACCACAGCGATACACCGAGGCTTCGCTCGTACACAAGCTTGAGGAACTGGGTATAGGCCGCCCGTCGACATACGCCCCGACCATTTCGACCATCCAGCAGCGCGAATATGTGGTGAAGGGAGACAAGAAGGGCGAAGAGCACAGCTACGACGTCATCAGCCTGAAAGGCAAGCTCATCACTACCAAACAGCGCATGGAGACTATCGGCAGCGAGAAAGGCAAGCTGCTGCCCACAGACATAGGCACCGTGGTCAACGACTTCCTCATGGAGCATTTCCCCGCCATCATGGACTATAACTTCACGGCCAAGGTGGAGCTGGACTTCGACAAGATAGCCGAAGGCAAGACAGAGTGGGAGAAGATGATGAGAAGTTTCTACAAGACGTTTGAGCCTACGGTGGAAAAGACCATCAATGCCCGCTCAGAGCACAAGGCCGGTGAGCGTCTGCTCGGCAACGACCCGAAGAGTGGCCGCCCCGTATTCGTAAAGATTGGCCGCTATGGCCCCGTCATCCAAGTAGGTGCCGCCGACGACAAGAACAAGCCCCTCTTCGCCCATCTGCCCAAGGAACTGGGCATGGAGACCGTAACACTGGAACAGGCGCTGGAGCTGTTCAAACTGCCGCGCATGCTGGGCGAGTATGAGGGCGAGCCCGTCACCGTGGGTTCTGGCCGTTTCGGACCATACGTGCTCCATAACAAAGTCTACACCCCGATTCCCAAGGACAGGGATCCCTTGCAGATAACCATCGGCGAAGCAGCCAAGCTTATTGAGGACAAACGCAAAACCGACTCACAGAAGCACCTGAAAGCCTTCAACGAAGACCCGAAACTGGAAGTGCTCAATGGCCGATTCGGTCCCTACCTAAACTATGACGGCAAAAACTTCCGTCTGCCAAAATCCATGCATGAGCACGCCAAAGACCTCACCTACGATGAGTGTATGGCTATAGTAAACAAATGATCAGGATAATACTTATCGGCTACATGGGTGCCGGCAAGACGACCATAGGCCGCGCACTGGCAAAAGAATTGAACGTTCCATTCTACGACCTCGACTGGTATATTGAGAGCCGACGCCATAAGACAGTGCCGCAGCTCTTCAATGAAATGGGCGAGGAGGCTTTCCGACACATTGAGCACAACATGCTCCATGAAGTTGCAGAGTTTGAGGACGTGGTCATCAGTTGCGGAGGCGGCACGCCCTGCTTCTTTGACAATATGGACTATATGAACGGCCAAGGCCAGGTGGTCTATCTCAAGGCAGACGCGGATGTGCTCGTAGAACACCTGCGCATGGCACGAACAGAACGGCCGCTGCTCAAAGGCAAAAGCCACGAAGAGCTGAAAACGTTCATCGAAGAACATGTACGTGAACGCGAGCCTTATTACAATAAGGCACACTATATCTTCGACGTCTCGCTCATGGACAATTATGAGAAAATCCAGTCTACCATAACTCAACTGCGACAGATGTTGGGAATTTAGTTTTGGAGCGCGAAAGACAAATGAAAGGAATGACGATGTCTTTATTGAAAGAAATGGGAATAATAAGAATGATCGGCTTGCACCGTAAGCCAATTCATTCTTATTATTCCAATATCTTTCCACTAATTCTTGTCGTATTTCTTTCTGCTTGCGCACGTATGGGCTCTCCCGACGGCGGATGGTACGATGAGACACCACCGAAGGTTATTGGCTCCACCCCAGAGGATAAAGGCGTCAACGTAAGGGCCAAGAAGATTACCATCAACTTCGACGAGTTCATCAAGATAGAGGATGCGCAGAACAAGGTCATTGTCTCTCCGCCACAAATAGAGCAAGCCGAGATCAAGGCTGCAGGTAAGCGTATCATCGTGGAGTTGAAGGACACACTCAAGGACAACACCACCTACACCGTGGACTTCAGCGATGCCATCGCCGACAACAATGAGGGCAATTCCATGGGAAAATACACTTTCTCCTTCTCCACAGGCGACCGCATAGACACACTCGAAGTGTCAGGCTACTGCCTCAATGCCGAGAACCTGGAGCCTATCAAGGGTATTCTCGTGGGCCTCTACCCTTACGACGTCCCTGACAGCATCTTCCGCAAAGAGCCCATGATGCGTATCTCGCGTACCAATAGTGCCGGACAGTTCACCATTAAAGGCGTGGCTCCCGGTGCCTACCGAGCCTACGCACTGCAAGATGCAGACGGTGACTTCGTGCTCAGCCAGAAGAGTGAGATGTTAGGTTTCTCGCACGAAAAGATTGAACCCTCATGGAAACCTGATACACGCCCCGACACCATCTGGCGAGACTCACTGCACATACAAGACATCCTACAAGTGGGCTACACCCATTTCCTGCCCGACGACATCACCCTACTCTGCTTTCAGGAGCCACAGACCAATCGGTCGCTCCTGAAGGTTGAGCGCAACGATCCTAACCGGTTAGGGATTTTCTTCACTTACGGCAACGACACTCTGCCTAAACTGCGCGGGCTGAATTTCGACAGTGAGAATGCGTTCGTACTCGAAGCGTCGGAGAAAAACGACACGCTCACCTACTGGATTGCCGACACAACGCTCGTCAACAAGGACACGCTTGAAATAGAACTTACCTACCTTATGACTGACACTACAGGACTGCTACGAGAACAAGTGGACACTGTGTTCGGCTATGCCAAGGTGAGCTATGAGAAACGCCTGAAGGAGCAGCAGAAAGAAATAGAGAAATGGCAGAAAGAACAAGAGAAAAAGAAGAAAAATGACCAACCCTATGACAGTATCATGCCCCAGAAGTTCCTTGAGATGAAAATCAGCGCTAACGGTACTGTAGACCCCTACCAACGATGCCTAATTACTTTTGCCGAACCATTAATGCAATGCGATACGGCAGCCATACACCTCTACCAGGAGATAGACTCCGCATGGTACAACTGTCCGCATGAACTGGTGCAGCTGTCAACACGCACATACGAACTGAAAGCCGACTTCAAACCCAACGCGACTTTAAGCCTTGAAATGGACTCGGCTGCCTTCAAGAGCATTTACGGTATCTGCTCGGAGAAGAAGAAAACGGGTATCAAGGTGAAGGGTGAGGAAGAATATAGCACCTTGGTGGTTGATGTGAGTGGTTTACCTAACGACACGAAAACCACAGACCTCACCATCGTACTGCTTGAAGGCCAAGACAAAATGGTCAGACAGGCAAAAGCTGATGCCACAGGCCGGGTGGAGTTTCTCTTCCTGAGGCCAGGCAAATACTACCTAAGAGCATTCGTTGATATGAACAACAATAACGTATGGGACACAGGCTGCTATGATGAAGACCGGCAGGCAGAAGAGGTGTTCTACTACCCAGAAGAAGTGGAATGTAAACAGAAGTGGGATGTCAAACGACAATGGAACCTCACCTCAAAACCTCGCTATCAACAAAAGCCTGCGAGCATCACGAAACAGAAACCTGAGGCTGCAAAGAAACAGAAGAATCTCAATCTGGAAAGGGCGAAAAAGCTTGGAAAGGAATACGTCAAGGAAAAAGGGGTAAACCTTTGAATTAATGGGTGATAAAGAACTAAAATTTCAATTATGAAGAAGATTATATCAAGCAATTGTAGTAGAATGATAAGCAGGGTAATCATCATACTTGTCACTTACCAATTATCACTTATCACTTCTATGGCGCAGTGCGGTATCGAAAACAGTGCCTTTCAGGCCGGCGAAGTGCTTAACTACGACCTCCACTTCAACTGGAAGTTCGTGTGGCTGAAGGTAGGCAGTGCCACCATGCAGACCACTAAGAGCACCTTTGAAGGACAGCCAGTTTACAAGGCGAGCCTCATAACGCGCGGCAACAACAAGCTCGACAACGTGTTTATGATGCGCGACACGTTGCTCTCGCTATGCTCTGAGAATGACCTCAGCCCTGTCTACTTCCGCAAAGGAGCCCGCGAAGGAAAGCGATACTATGTCGACGAGCTGTGGTATACCTACCCCCGAAACAACTGCCACCTGAAGATGCACCGTATCACTGACGAGGGTGAGCACATCTGGCAGGAGAAAGAGTATGCCAGCTGCATCTACGACATGATGAGCATCTTCCTCCGTGCCCGCAACTTTGACTCCTCGAAGATGAAAAAGGGCGACATTGTACCCATGCCCATCAGCGATGCCAAGAATCTTTCCAACTCATGGTTGGAATTCCGTGGCCATGACAATTTCAAGGTCAGCTCGACAAAGGAAAAATTCCGCTGTCTCGTATTCTCTTTCTACGAGCACGAGGATGGTAAGACCCACGAGCTCATCCGTTTCTACGTCACCGACGACAAGAACCATATCCCCGTCCGACTCGACATGTTCCTTTCCTTCGGCTCTGCGAAGGCTTTCCTCCGTAGCTACGAGGGTGTGCGCTCAGAGATGACATCGAAGATAAAGTGAAGGAATAATGAATCACAAATGTATTTATCCATTTGTCGCCTTCCTAACTTTGAGCACCACTTTTGCCGGCTGCTTCAAGGACGAGCCTCAGAACACTGAGTGCGACATCTTGACGGCCAGCGTCACCGTGGCACATCCAGCAGAGGTGTTCTTCCATGAGAGCGACACATTGATGACCATCGGATCAGAAGCCTCTACCATCACCTTTACTGTGCGGCGTGCTGCCGACCTGACCAGCATGGCTCCACGATTCAGAATTACCGACGGTGCCACCATTGAGCCCGCCAGCGGCACAGTGCATGATTTTAGCCGTGGCCCTGTGACCTATACCGTCACGTCGGAAGACCGGCAGTGGAGCCGACGCTACGAGGTGGCTTTCCATCCCGTGACCGTGACGGTCGCCGACACCATACGCTATGATTTCGAGCACTACGAGCTGGATGCCAAATACCGGCGGTTCTACGTGTGGTACGAGGAAGGGATTGACGGGCGACAGAACATCTGGGCATCGGGCAATGGCGGGTTCTTCATTGCCAACCAGAGCAAGACAGCCAATGAATATCCCACCACGCCGAGCGACGGCGGCATCGACGGCAGCAAGTGCCTGCGCCTGACGACGCTCGATACAGGGCCGCTGGGACGCAGCACGGGAAGGCCCATCGCAGCTGGTAACATGTTCCTTGGTACGTTCAACACTGAGCTGGCTCTGCGCGACGCCCTCCACAGCACCGAGATGGGCGTGCCTTTCACCAGCCTGCCCCAAAAGATTACAGGCTACTATCGCTACCAGCGGGGGACAGAATATAAGAACAAGGCGCAGCAAATATTGGAAAACCGCTGTGACAGTGCCGACATCTATGCCGTGCTCTATCGTAACCACGACAACGAGGGGACGCCTACGGTGCTTTACGGCGACAACGTGCTCACCAGTCCGCTCATTGTGCGCAAGGCACGAATAGACTTTGTGAAGCCTACCGACGAGTGGACCTTCTTCGAACTGCCCTTCGCCGAGCTGGCTCCTGTGGACGAAGAGCTGCTGCGCAATCGCGGCTACAATCTGGCACTGGTGTTCGCCGCCAGCATCCACGGCGATATGTTCGAGGGGGCTATCGGTTCCACACTCTACATCGACAAGGTGAGGGTGATTTGTACTCATGAGGAGTAAAAGTCGATATTCCAACTAATCATAAAGTAGAAATGATTTCAAACTACATAAAGCTTGTTCCTGTGCTCTTACTGCTATCCATTAGCGTAAAAGCTACCGAGCCGGAGGAAACAAGCTCGCTGGGTATATGTCTGAGGGCAGGCTATAGCCTGGGGGCCACCACGCCCATAGGCATTCCAGCCACCATTCGTGAGCTGAACAGCTTCCGCCTCACGCCCAACGTGGTGTTAGGGGTCGATGCAAAACTGTACCTTATAGGTCGATGGGGCCTGCAGACGGGGCTGCATTTCGAGAACAAAGGTATGGAGGCCACCGTCACCACCAAAGGCTATCATACGGCAATGGTCAAGGGAGGTGAGGAGCTGGAGGGCGTATATACCGGACGTGTGGAACAGCACGTGAAGGAATGGATGTTCACCCTGCCTGTGCAGGCCGCCTACAGCCTTTCCCGTCAGTGGCAGCTGCGACTTGGCCCCTACCTCTCCGTGCTCACCGCCAAGACTTTCGACGGCAACGTCTCCGACGGCTATCTGCGCAAAGACACACCCACAGGCCAGAAGATAGAGATGGGACACGAGGAGGATGAGCGAGCCACCTACGACTTCTCGTCCGACATGCGCCGTCTGCAGGCCGGTCTCGACTTGGGGGCCGACTGGCAGTTAGCCCGACGGGTGGGACTCAGCGCCGACATCTCATGGGGCCTCACGGGACTGATGCACAGCTCGTTCAAGTCCGTGGAGCAGACCCTATACCCCATCTACGGCACCCTTTCTGTCACTTATCACTTACAATAATAATAAAATACGTTTTATAAATGATGAAAAAATTTCTTTACCTTCTCACGGCAGCAGTATTCACAATGACTGCCCACGCAACCGACTACACTGACAAAATCCTTGTGCTGGTCAACGGCGAGGGGAGCATTCAGCAGGCCACTATCTCCGTCAATGAACACGATGGTATCTACGACCTTAACCTCAAGAATTTCGTACTTATGAATGGCGACCAGCCCATGCCTGTGGGCAACGTCGAGATGAAAGGCATCGTGCCCGAGACAGCTGGCGACGCCATCTTCATACGAGCCAACCGATACATCACCGTCACTGAAGGCGACCAGCCTGACGTGCTCTTCTGGCTTGGCCCATCACTCGGCCAGCTGCCTGTGCAGTTGACGGCAGTAATCACCCCTCACAACTCTAAACTGCGTGCGCTCATCGACCTCGACCTCACCGACATCCTGGGACAAGTTATCAACGTCAGCTTCGGCGATGAGCTCATCTCAGGCACTAACTATCACGTCCCCAATGGAGGTTTCGAAGACTGGCACACATCGACCAAGGGCTATGAGGAGCCCAACGCCTGGCACTCCTTCGAGAGCGCCAGCGGAACATTGGCTTCCCTGGCCGGGCATCATATAGAGAAGAGCAGCAACGGGCGGGGCGGCACTGCCTGCGCACGCGTCTATGCCACTTCCATCTTTGGCATTATCGCCAACGGCACCATGACCACAGGACGAATGAATGCCGGGTCCATGAGTGCCACCGACACTGCCAACCACGCATTCTTGGACATGAGTCCGACCGACCTCGACGGTAATGGCGACCCCTTCTACGTGACACTCAACAGCCGTCCCGACTCCCTCGTCCTGTGGGTGCAGTTCAACAGAAAAAACAATTCCGATGAGGCTTTCGCCACAGTCAGCGCCGTCATCACCGACGGCACACGCTACCAAGAGCCGGAGGACAAGGAATACCACAACATCGTGGCACGAGCCGCCAACAACATGATTGCTGTCACCAACAATGAGTGGCGGCGCATCAGTGTTCCCTTTGTCTATACCGACAACAATGTGGAACCGCGCGCCATCATGATCACCGTCTCTACCAACGCCAATCCTGGACAGGGAAGCGGTGGCGACGAAGTCCTCGTCGACGATCTCACACTGGTCTACAACAGTCGGTTGGAGGCCCTCTCCGTCGATGGGTTCCAGCCCGATGTGTATGACTACAGCGTGGACAAACCCATCTCCATTGATGACACAAACTTTGCATGTCGGGCCGACGGAAAAGCATCCTACGTGCTGATGACCGAAAACAAAGAGGAAAACAAGATCTTCATCGATGTATTCGCCGCCGACCTGCGTTCCCACTCCACCTACACCGTCAGCTATAATAAAGAACAACAGCTGAAGGGCGACGTGAATGGAGACCATGTTGTCGATGTGGCAGACATCTCCTCTGTCATCACCCTTATGGCAGCCGGACTGTACACTCCCGACGGAGACGTAAACAACGACGGAGAAATAGATGTCGCCGACATTTCTTCCATTATCACCATTATGGCACAGTAGGCAAAGCCTAACATTTATTGAAGAACAAAAACCAAAATCTCTATGCACTAAAATTGAATTCATAGAATTAAGGCATATCACCTACATATAAACATGACCTTTCCACGCCCGCCGTCTATATAGACAGCGGGCGTGGAACATATAGACGGCGACCGGGGAACATATAGACCGCGGCCGTGGAACGGTCAAAGGGAACGGCTCTCCCTCCCAGAGAGAACGGCGCTTTCTCCCAGAAAGAACGGGTCTCCCTCCCAGAGAGAACGGCACATTCTTCCTATCATCCAAATGTTTTTACACTTTTTCCCGCATAAACAAAAAAAGTAGATATTTCTTTTGCTATTTTGGATATTTTTAATATCTTTGTCGCCTGAAAGGCATGCGTTGCGACGCAACTGCCAATTATAGAGAATCTTGCTCGTCAAATTCCAAGACATTGTGGGTAAACTATAGAAGCGACTATGCTCTTTCTTGCAAGCTGAAAACCTGAGAAACTTTCACAAACAGCAAGAATGCTTTGAGAGGTCTGCGTGTACACACAGTCACACAATTACCTTGAAAAGAACTAAGGAGTGCAAGCCAGCTTCACGCGTTAGCGTGGAACTGCTTTTTTGTACTATTCTTATTTCTTTCGGGTAATTCTCAGGACCCTCAGCTTGAAGATGTGGACATTACAGTTCCACGCGTTCTTGTTGCCTTTTTGTGTAACCCTTCTTGATAAACTTAATTAATAACCAAAACTATAAAACACATGAAAACAAGAATTTTTCTTTTCGGAGTGATGATGAGTGTGCTGAGCCAAAAGGCAGTGGCACAGGATTTGCAGATGGCAACGCTGCAACATGGGGAGACGATGAAGGCCTACTATGGTCCTGATGCCTTGAACGATGCCTTGGGGGCTGCCGCTATGGGCGATATTATATCACTGTCAGGTGGTGTGTTCAACGCTCCGAGTATCACCAAGGCCGTCACCATTCAGGGAGCAGGCTATGTGATGGATGCCCCCAACGACCGTTATCGTACTACTTTTCTTGGTGAGACCACGGTCAATATCCCTAACGGCGAACCAGGACTACTGCTCGAAGGGTTGCATTTTGTCAATGATGTAAAATTCAACGGTGACAGTATCTGCCAGTTCACTATCCGCAAGTGCCGCATGGAGAACCTGATGTTCTATGCTAAAATTGTGGACGGAGAAATCTATCACAACAAAATATACCATTTGGACTGGACGGAAACGCGCAACTTATTTATTCATCACGATGTGATGCATCAGGTCTACGGCAATAACAATAGTAATGAGGTAGGTGTGGTGATTGATCATTGCGTAGTAACCTACAGACTAAACTCCGATGTTACAGCAGTTATTCAAAATTCTTTAATCAAAAACCCAATAGGCACTACTGCCTGTGCTTTTTATAACAATGTATTATGTTGGAATTGGAATGGTAGTGACCCAAAAACAAGCATTAAATCAGGAAATACAGGATGGGGAATTGCTGGATATAATGAAAATACTCCATCAGAATACTCTAGTCTTTTCACCACCCCGGTCCACGCCTATTCTTGGAATGAGACCTACGACTACAAACTGACCGACGAGGCTGCTGCTACCTACCTCTGTACTGACGGTACGCAGGTGGGCCTTTATGGCGGCACAGTTCCCTTCACCGATGTTCCCACTACCCCACAGATAGTAGAGAAACAGATAGCCACGCAGACCGACGAGAACGGCATGCTGAATGTAAAAATCAGAGTGGAGGCACAAAAATAATATTGCAGGCGGCCTATGAGAACGATAATGACAGTGCTGCTGGCCGCCCTCTGCCTGAGCATCTCGGCCCAGCATATAGCACGCTACGAATATTGGACTGACGGCAATGAAACTCACCGCAAACGGGCAATAGCCCCTGAGGATGGCGACATCAGCATGTTGGTGGACATCACCAGCCTAAAGGAGGGCATACACAGTTTCCATTTCCGTGCACAGGACAGCAACGGTCAGTGGTCGTCGCCCCTGATGACATATTTCCTTCGGATGCCAGCTATTGGCGACCCTGCCAAAGTTTTATCATACGAATACTGGATAGATGATGACGAGAGTGGTCGTGTGAATGGGAGCACAACGGACAGCATCGTAAGTTTCAACCTGAATGCCTCCAACCTAACGCAGGGGTTGCACAGCTTCCATTTCCGCGCTAAAGACAGCGAAGGACGGTGGTCAATGCCCCTTACCAGCTATTTCCTACGCATCCCCCTTGCTACTGACGGCAGCACCACCATCAGCTATGAATACTGGGTTGATGACAACTACGCGCAGCGTACCAAGGGTATCACTACCGACGGACTCATTCAGCTGCAAGTAGATGCAAGCAGTCTGCAAGCAGGCTTGCACTGGCTGTCACTGCGCACACAGGATGACCAAGGCCGCTGGTCGGCTCCAGTGACCCACTACTTCACGAAGCCTCATACTCGTGTTGACAACTTGGTCGCTGCCTACTACTACTGGTACAACGGCCATGTGGAGGATGCTCAGTTAGTGCGTCTCAGTACGCCTGCCTCACCATTGCTTTTAGATGTTGATCTGCCCACTAACAACCTTACGCAGGAGGTAACGCGTGAAAACATCACTATGCTCACTACGCCCGACGGCCAGCAGCAGTTGGCCATGAAGAATGTGCTGAACATGCAGTTCATGGACGAGCGCGGCCAGTGGAGCACAACGCAAGTGGACACCTTCGCCGTGTCCGTTGGTCAGCGTGTAGTCAACCTAACACCGTTCTTCGTCAACCCAGAGGCCGACGAGCAATGGAAGGGCTGGACGATAGAGGGAAATAACTCACGCTCTGTACAAAAAGTTTCTCCTTGGAACGGTGATAGCGACAACAACTATTTCTGCTTACACGACAAAAACATGAACGGCTGGCATGCTCAAATGAAGCAGACAATAGCAGGTTTGCCTGCCGGCACTTACTACCTGTCGGCTATTGGCCGTTCAGAGACAAATACGGTTATGTCGCTCGTGGCCAATGGCTTTAGTGAATCCTTCCCCGCCGTGGGAGCTGTTGGCGGAGAACTATGGGAAGAGGCAGAAGAGAATTCGCCCATACATCAGACTAATGGAGGAAATGGTTTTGGATGGAGTAAGCGCACCGTATCTTTCAGCACCAATGGAGAGCCATTCGATATTGTAGTCGATATTGTTGCAACAGGCTATAATCAGTGGGCTGACATTGACGGCTTTGCACTGACAGTGAACGGCATCGTCGACAAAGCTGGCACCGTGAGCATGAACGACGTACAGATAGCATCCATCGGCAACCCATCTACATGGAACGAAGTGGGTAGCCCTGTGCGCCTACGGCTGACGGGCCGCTACGAAAATAAGAAAGGCCGTGAGGCCACCATCTACTACAGCATAGACAATGGAACGCCTATGCGGCTGAAAGAAGCCATAACTCCCGGCACACAATTCGGGCAGGAGGTAGAGTGTTTCTTCCGTGAGAACGCCAGTCCACACACCGTGAGCCTCTATGGCAAGGACACCGAGGGAGTAATGTCGGAACGCACAGTGATAGAGGTGGGCAATATAGCCCGTGGATGCACGGTGGAGAAATTACCGCAAATGGCAATCTATACGGGTAAAACCATCGAGATAGATAGCCTCAGCTTGTTCGACAACCGCACTGGTGAGCTACTCACCAAGGGTGAGGACTATACGCTATCATATAATAACAATGTAGGCGATGGCCAGGCCACCATCGTAGTGGAGGGTGTCTATCCTCGCTATATGGGGCGTCGCGAGTTGCATTTCACCATCAAGTCGCTCATCGCTACCGAAGAGCTGGCCGTGCTGCGCACGCTCTATGAACAGACTGCTGGAGACAGCCTTTGGACTCGGAAATGGAATGTGCAGAAGGAGCTGGTACAGAGTGATGAACTGGCAGGTGTGAGTGTCAGAAATAGTCACGTCACCGCCATTCAGTTGCGTGCAAACCGCTTGACAGGCCAACTGCCCGATGCCCTTTTCACACTTCCCGATCTACAGAAGCTGAACCTGGAGGACAATGCTCTCATTGGTGTCCTCAACGCCAGTGCCATCAAGCCTTCGCTGCACGAGTTGCTTTTGGCACGGAATGGTCTGAGCAGTCTTGACGGTGTCATTCCCGCCACTGTCACGTCTTTATCTTTGGGTGGACAAACCATCAATGATGTATCGGAATTACTCCTGTCACAGCCTGCACTGCAAATGCCATGCCTGCCCAACATTGGACTATACGACCACCAGCAGCAAAACTTTAGTCGTCAGGCTGACATCCGCTTCATGACCAGTGGCTACAACGGCACACCATTGGCCATATTGAGCCTGCGCAACGGCGAGTGGCAGCTACGCAACGACGAGTGGGGAAACCATGTCTACCGCCAGGCACAGGGTGATACCATCTATTGTACCGATGACATAGGCAACCATTTCCGCCTGGCCCTTATCTTTGAGTCTGGTGATGCCAACTTTGACGGAATGGTGAACGTACAGGACTTGTCGGCTGTAGTGCTCTACTGCCTTAACAACTACCAGGCCACTTTCAACTATACCGCTGCCAATCTCTGGGAAGACGAACGTCTAAATGTGCAGGATGCAGTCTGCTTGGTGAACATCCTGTTGGAGTCCACACCGCCTACGACCACCCAAAATGCTGTCAACGCCAGCCGCATGGCGGAAGCTGCGAATGAAAAGGCAATGCTTACAATAGCCAACGGCCAGCTAACACTGTCATCGCCCGTACCAGTCTCAGCTTTTGACATCATTTTGGAAGGTGTACAACCGAAAGACGTGGCCTCTTTAATAGAGTCATCGGGATTCATGATCAGCAAACGGCAACATGCCAATGGTACTCATATCGTGGGCTTCTCGCCAACGGGCGCCCTCCTGCAAATCGGTGAAACGGATATCTGTGCCGTTGCAATGCCTAAGTCGCATGTCACCCATGCCATTTTGGCAGACGACCGTGCGAAAGGCATAGCGGCCATCGTCACTGGGACTACTGGCATTACAGAAATAGACTCCTCGGAACTGGATGTCACAATCAGGGATGGAATGATTGTCGTGATGGCAACCAAGGCTGTGAGCAATGCAAGTTGGACGCTGTATACTGTTGGCGGAGCCGTGATAGACAGTGGACATGTGGATCGTCTGCCTGTAGGAATCAGTCGCATCCCCTGCCGTTTGGGCAAAGAGGGAATTGGTATCCTGCGCTTCTCAGCCGACCGTATACAGCCCATTGTAAGGAAAATCAGAAATAAGTAAAAGAGGAAACTATATATGAAAAGCAGAATCATAGCAGTCCTGACAGGACTCATCCTGATGGCTGTAGGCTCAGCTGCGCAGACGGCCAACAGCCTTATTATTCCCGATATGGAAGCCCAACTTGGCAGCACCGTCAGTCTGCCTGTTGTGATGGAGAACACGGCAGAGGTCGTGGCGGTGCAGCTCACCATAGAAGTACCCGACGGCGTGACGCTCAACCCCCAACAGGTAGCAAAAAGCGAGCGGCTGGATAATCATACGGTCAGTGTCCGGGAAGTGTCGCACGGAAAGTACACCTTCATCATCTTGTCAGCCGACAATGAACCTATTGGGGGGAGTGATGGTCAACTGTTCACGATAGCGATGTGGATAAGCACCCAACTGTATGAGGGACGCACCTATCCTCTGACCATCAGCGAGGCTGCCATGAGCCTGCGCACAGGTGAAAATGTAATAGAGGGGACAAACAATGGAAAGCTCACCATTAAAGGTGGTCCCAATCTCCATGTCACCTCTCTCTACTGCTCAGAGCCAGTAGCTGGTCAGACGTTAACCGTGAGATGGACCGTGCGTAATGATGGGCATGGAGATACGGAAGATGTTGAGTGGAAAGACTATCTTTGGCTGGTACCCAACATCTCTATAGGAACCTCTATGGAAGGGTCAAGGTTATTGGCCACTGTAGGCAATATATCTGCTCTCGGTATTGGCGAGTCATACGAAAGCACCGTCAACGTCACCTTGCCTGAACGTATCTACGGCAACTACGACCTTGTGGTTACCTCCAACATGTATGGAGTCAACAATATCGACTTTAGCGCAGCAGGCGGAGCACCGCCCATTCCCTACGACCCAGAGAATGACGGTTACGGGTTCTTGATAGCCAACGGCAATGCTAACTATGTCACGGTGCAAGAGGAGAACGAATTCAATGGTGTAAGTGACAATTTCTTCTACAAGCGCATTAATATACAGGTGCCACCATTGCCCGATATTCAGGTGCCAAGGGTGGTAGCGGTTGTTGACAATGACAATCCCGACCTCACTCCATCGCCCCTCAACAGTGCTGGACTGGTATCCAGCAGCGCGTTCTATTCTGGCAAGAAGGTGAAGGTGACAGCAACAATTGCGAACAATGGCGGTGCTGACATAAACGGAACAACCATCAGCAACGTGCTGTATATCAGTAACACCCCCGATTTAACCAGCGGCAAGACTCTATGGATGTCAGCCCATTCCATGCAACTGTCTCTCAAAGCAGGAGAGTCCGCAAATGACGAGTTCACGGTTACCATCCCGTATGATTGGTATGGCGACACCTACTTTATTGTTGATGCTGACGAGAACGATGCAGTCTATGAATTGGCCAACACTGCCAATAATTCGGGAGTAACCGATTTAATCAACACATTACTTACACCAGGTGCAGATTTTGAACCCTACAATCTGAATGTTCCCCAACGTATTTCATCGGGAATGAAGTTTGATATTAGCTACTCTGTCCGCAACATCGGCCCTGGCGTTCCTTTCTCCAACACATGGACTGACAAGGTTTACATTTCTTCCAAGAACACGGGACTTGATGATTCTGCCTTACTGATTGGGCAGTTTACCCAAAGGGGTGTTTATAAGATGGTGTCGGACGGTCATGTTGACGGAGGGGAGTATCTATACGAAGGTGACAACTATTCCGCTACACGTTCTCTTAATGTAAACGGTCTCCAAACGGGCACTTATTACATATATGTAGTAGTGGATGCCGACAATGCAGTTCTGGAATATGATGGAGAGAACAATAATGCCCTCATGTCAAAGGCTGTTACACTATCCACACCTGACTTGACGGCAGAAATCGTTTCCATCTCCGAGGAAATCCTGTCAACAAACACAAAAGTTGCAGTGGCTTGGAAGCTTAAGAACATCGGAACAGCTGACATCCAGAATGTCACCGTCAAGGATGGCTTCTTTGCAGGAAGCAACACCAATGGAGCAAATGCAGTCAGTCTTGGAACAGCCACCAACACAGTTTCTATTGTTGCAGGTGGCGAAAAGACGTTCCGCACCAATATCACCATCCCGATGAATAGCACTTTGAATGGTACACGCTATTTTTTCGTGAAGACAAACATCGACAACACAGTGGACGAATCCAGCACCACAAATAATGCTTCTGCAGCGGTGGTCAAGGAGTTCGTCTATGTGGATGACCCAACTAAAATAAAGGTTGATGGTATCAATCTCACAGTTTATTCTTTGCAGGTCACATCAAGTGCAACTCCGGGTGAAAGTGTGCCGTTTACCTATCAGGTGAAGAACACGGGGTCATTGACAATAGGCCGAGAGGTGACCCAAGAGATCTTTATATCAAAGAGCAGTACCTTTGATTCCTCTGCAAAAGTCCTTACCGTGACAGGGTCACTGCCTAACCTGTCAGGATTGCAAGCTGGTGCAACGGTTCAAGCCAATGTCAGTATCACCATTCCTCAGGACATGAAGGGCGGACAGAACTACATCTATGTGGTGATTAACGGGGACAACGCTCTTGCAGAGAAGAAGTATGATGACAATCAACAGAAATCACCGATATTTGTCAATGGCAATTTACCCAATTTGGTGGTGTCCAACCTTACAGCTCCCGCAACTATCATGACGTCTAAAAAGACTGAGCTATCATGGACCATAGCCAATACAGGTAACTGGGAGGCCGATGCCATCAATTGTAAAATTTACCTGTCTGATGACGCAACCTTTAGCCAGAACGACATCCTATTGGCTAATGCCTCAATCAATAAATTGTCAAAGGATAGTTCTGAGGAGTTGAAAGCCACCATCGAACTTGAAGACCATGTTGTAGGTTCCTATTATATGATTGTGAAAGTGGATGATGTTCAAGAAGAAACTTCAACAGAAGACAATATTGCTGTCTCGGCTTTCACTGCCACACAATCACCGCTGCCTGACCTCACAATCGCAGACCTCACTTCTGAAGGTACATGGCGAGGAGGCCAGACGGTCACCATCAAGGCAAAAGTCACAAATACAGGTGATGATGTTACCCATAAAGACAAGTGGACGGATATGTTTTATCTATCCGAAGGTTATACGCTGGATGTCAACAAAGCCATTAAACTGGGAAGCAAGACGCATGTGGGAAGTGTGAAGAAAGAGGACTCCTACCAGATTGCTGCTAATTTCACCATCCCCGCTTCAGCTAAAGGCTATTATGTGTTGGTTGCAGTGGCCGATGGCACTAACGCCATGACGGAAAAGAACAAGGAAAACAACCAGACCGAGATGACGGTCTATATGGAAGACCCGAAAGATACTCCAGCAGACCTTGCAGTCAGCAGGATAAACGCTCCTGCTCGTATCATGGCAGGAGAGAACATCACTATTTCCTACAACATTACAAATCAGGGTGAATATGTGGCCAAAGGCAAACTGCGCGACGTGCTCTATATGTCGAAAGACAACCGATGGGACCAGAACGACCCAATGGTCGGTGTGGTGACGGGTGAAGTGGAAATAAACCCTGGAACGGAAATCACCCGCAGCGTAACCGGTCGTATCACCAACATGCCCGAAGGCAATTATTTCCTCATCGTGCGTACCAACAGTACACATGCCATTGCTGAGACGAACTATGACAACAACCAAACCATTCAGCAATCAGCCTCTTCGGTGGCCTTTGCGAGCCTGTCATTAGGTGGCGCTGTAACGGTCAATACATCAGGGCTGTATAAGCTGCCACTTCATAGTGGACTGAACGGCAAGACCATCGGCCTCACGCTTACTACCCCGGAAAATGTGTCAGCTGGTCTTTACACGGCTTTTGATGATGTACCTTCTACGGCACGTTATGACCGTTCGGCAAGTGATATTGAGGCCACCCAGCAGGAAGTACTTATACCTGATGTGCAGGAGGGTACTTACTATATCCTTGCTCAGGACAATGCTGCTGTCAGCCGCAATCTCAACGAGTTTATTATTGATGGTGAACAAGACACGGAAGAGACAACCATGACACTCACCGCCCGTGAGGTGCAGTTCGGTGCCACCACACTGAGCATAAAGGAGGGTGGTACAAATGGATGGATTTCTACAGAGATACATGGTGCTCTACTCGACTCTATCATGGACTTCCGTCTGGCTCGTGATGGTGAGATGATTCCTGCTGAGGCCATTTCCTTCTACGATCAGACTTCATCCAAGGCAACCTTCAACTTGAATGATGCCCAGACGGGCAGCTACGATGTGGTGTCGGAGCTGCCCGATGGCACTCAGGCAACCTTGCCAGATGGCTTTAAAGTCATTCCAGGCATCAATGCGAACTTAGGCGTAAAGATTGATGCCCCGCATTGGACTCATATTGAAAGTCCTGTTCCCGTCACAATAGCGTATGCGAACGGAGGAAATACGGATATTGTGATAAGAGGTTTGCTATTTAACTGTGACGGAGGCGACGTGGGAATGACGATTGAAGATTTGCAGAAACACGAACATACTCTATCTTTCAAACCAAAGGGAATGAGTGACAGTCGTGGATTTATTACCATTCCACCAGGAACGCAGGAAACCATACGATGCTACTTTAAGCAATATCAAACAGGAGTGTGTTATATGAGGGTTTATGTAATCAAATAGAAAGGAAATTGAGATATGAAGAAGACATCTTTAATCATTATACTTTGTTCGTTGTTCTTTAGCCACGCAGTGGCGCAGAACATCATTCGCCCCAAGATTGCAGGCCCTAATGGTCTGTGGGTGAACAGCTATAACGGCGTGCTGTTCTTCGGACAGACCGACATCGAGACGCAGAACACTGCCATGCCCATGCAGTTGCGCTTCTATTATAACAGTTCTGCCAACAAAACTAACTACGGCTATGGTCTTGGCTTTTCACTTGGCTATGAGATGCGCTATGAAGTGGATGCCGACGGCAATGTAACCATTGAGACAGGCGACGGGCGCACCGATACCTACACCAAATATGGCGACGACTTCGAGGCTCCCGCCGGTGTGTTCAGTACGCTGAGCTACGCGGATGGTAAGTACACCCTCACCGAAAAGACAGGCGAGAAGTACGAGTTTGCTAATGCTCAGCACAAGAAGATGACGGCACAGATTGACCGTCACGGCAGCCGCACTACGCTAACATATACCGCAGATTCGTTGTTGACGCAGATACAAGATGCCGTAGGTCACACCATCACCTTGGAGTACACCAACAAACTATTGACCCGTGCCACGGCGTCCTTCCTCAATGGCAGCATTACCTACGCTTACGACAGCAAGCAGCGGCTGACCAAGCGCACGGATGCGATGGGCTACACCACCGTCTATGACTACGACAAGGAAAACCATGTCGACGAGATTACCGATGCCAACGGCCATAAGACCAACATCTTTTATAACGCCTCAGGCATGGTCAGCCGCCTGAAAACGGAGGTGAGCGACAAAAGCATCCGCTACGACGGCGACAAGACCGTGTTCATCGACTACACCCAGCCCAAGAATCTCTATTCCTACTACCGCTGGGATGACAAAGGCCGCGTCATCGAGAAGGTGGGCCTCTGCTGCGGCATACAGTCGAAACTGGAATACGACGAGGACGATAACGTCATCAAGCGCACCGATGCCAACGGCAACATCACCTCCTACACCTACGACGATAGAGGCAATATGCTCTCGCTCACCGACGCGAAGGGTAACGCGGAGCGCTACACCTACGATGCCACGTTCAACAACGTCACATCCTATCAGGACAAGAACGGCAATGCCTACCAGTTTACCTACGACCCGAAAGGCAACCTCACCGCCCTCAGCGGTCCCGAAGGTTTTTCCAACTCCTTCACCTACAACGAGCAGGGCTGGCCGCTGACGGCTACCGACGGCAACAACAACGTGACGCGCACCACCTACAATGCCGACGGCACCACCGCACAGGTGATGGATGCCGCTGGCTACATTCGCAGTTTCGCCTACGATGCCTTCGGCAACATCATCACGGCGACGGATGCCAAGAACCAGCAGACCACCTACACCTACGACAAGAACAACCGCATCCTCTCGCAGACCGATGCCCTCGGCAACACTACGACGCTGAGTTACGACAAAACAGGCAACATCGTCCGTGTGAAGAACGCCAAGAACCAGATTACGGCCTACACCTACGATGCCCTCGGCCATGTGCTCACCCAGACCGACGCGATGGGCGGCGTGTATCGCTTCACCTACGACGGCAGCGGCAACGTGCTCACCGTCACCGACCCATTAGGACAGGTGCAAACCATGACCTATAACGAGCATAACAAACTGCTCTCGCAGACCAACGCCGAAGGCGAGACCACCTCGTTCGACTACGACGCGAAGGGCAATCTCACCGCCGTCTTCCAGCCCAACGGCAATGTCATCAACTACTTCTATGGCACCACCGACCTCTTGGAGCAGGTTAGCGACAACCTCGGACTGATTGCCTGCTATACCTACGACAACAACGGCAACCACCTTACTATAACTGATGGACTCGACCGCACGGTATCATATACTTACGACGGTTTAAACCGTAGCAAGACTGAGACCCTACCTTCAGGCGCCAAGACTACCTACGCTTACGACAACAATAGCAACCTACTCACCGTCACCGATGCCAAGGGCAACGTCACCACTTACACCTATAGCTCGTTAAACCAGCAGCTCACCCATACCGATGCCCTCTCGGCAAAGACGACATATGAGTATGACGGCAACGGCAACCTCTTTAAGACCACCGACTCCAAAGGTAACATCACTACCTACACTTACGACGCGCTGAACCAGAACACGGCCATCACCTTTGCCAACGGCCTCTCGATGCAATACACCTACGATGAGCTGGGCCGCGTCGTAGAGAGCAAAGACCGCGCAGGCCATTCCTTCCGCTATGCCTACGATGCCCTGGGCCGACTGCTCAGCAAGACCTATCCCGACAACACGCAGGACCGCTACACCTACGATGCAATCGGCCAGATGCTCACCGCCATCAACAAGGATGCTACGGTGACGTTTAGTTACGACAACGTGGGACGACTGCTGACGGAGACGCTGAATGGAAAGACTACAGACTACAGATATGATGTGGCAGCAGGGAAAAGGACAATGACTTACCCGAGTGGTATGAAAGTCGTTGAACAGCTCAACGCCCGCGACCTCATCGCCTCCATCCATCAGAACGGAAACGAGGTGGTGACGATGCAGTACAATGCCGCCGGACAGAAAACCGCCCAGACATACGCCAACGGCATCACCACCACCTACACCTACAACGACAATGGCTGGCTCTCACAGATTGTAGATGACAAGCAGGTGATGAATCTAAAGATGACCTACGATGCCATCGGAAACATCATCCAGCGCGAGGATGCCCTTAACGCCGACCGCACCGAGACCTACGGCTACGATGCTATCAGCCAGCTCGTCAGTTTCAAGCGCGGCACAGTCGTCGATAACAGCTACCAGTTCGACCTCCTCGGCAATCGAGTCAAGGTATTGCAGAACGGCATCGCCACCAACTACGTTAGCAACAACGTGAATGCCTACACCAGCATCACTGGCGGGCTGAGCTTCACACCGCAGTACGACGGCAACGGCAACCTGCTCAACGACGACCGCCACACCTACGCCTACGACTGGAACAACAAGCAGGTGGGCGTGGACGATGGTGTCGTCACCGTGAAGTACGATGCCCTGGGCCGTCGCATCGCCAAAAACGCCACCACCTATTATTATATAGGCGAACAGATGGTGGAGGAATATGCCAAAGGCCAGCGCGCCGCATCCTACCTCTATGGTAACGACATCGACGAGGCACTGCAAATGACCAAAGGCTCTGCGGTCTATTATTACCATACCAACCATCTTGGCTCCACCATGGCTCTCTCCAATGCTGACGGTGCCATCGTCGAGCAGGTCGATTACGGAGCCTACGGACAGCCAACCTTCTACGATGCCGACGGAAATGTCATGGTGCAATCCTCCATCGGCAATGCCATCCTGTTTACTGGACGAGAATATGATGCTGAGTCTGGAACATATTTCTATCGTGCGAGGTCTATGAATCCTTATATAGGTCGTTTCATGCAATTTGACCCATTGATGTATATTAATGGGAAAAACTTGGTAACTACTCAGTCATGTACCCATGACTTCTTAGGAGGCACCAAGCGCACCTCCT
>ERZ809472.48-NODE-48-length-31505-cov-8.373831_pt1 | contig 31505 bp, 27 predicted proteins | sample MGYA00521274_ERZ809472 | MGnify/ENA primary metagenome ERZ809472 (study PRJEB31581, sample SAMEA3312791) | metagenome | study: EMG produced TPA metagenomics assembly of the PRJEB8939 data set (Metagenomic analyses of Rumen microbiomes reveals... | reverse complement strand
ATCGGTCTCGGCATTCCTGCTGAACCGCTCTTCCGATCTGCTAGTCCTGTTCTGACAACACCCGATACTCCGTAATGGCACGCTTGCCGTGTTCATGATCGACGATCTGACGCGGACGGTTCATGGGATCAGGGAGGAGCGGCAGGTCGATGATACCGTGCTCTTTCAGTGGTGTTCCCTCGACTATCGCGAGGTACTTCTTCTTGACGGAGCGGCTGGCGAACTGTTCCTGTAATGTCAGGTAGGCTTCCTTCGTCTTGGCGACGACGATTAAGCCGGAGGTGCCCATGTCGAGCCGATGTACGATCATGGCATCTGACCAGCGCTTCTGTGCCCAGGTGGCTACGGAGTAATCGTTTGTCTTGCCAGGGACGCTCAGCATTCCTGTGGGTTTGTTGAGCACCGCCATCACCTCGTCTTCATAGACGATCTCAGGTGTGAGATGGGGGAGGCCCGCCTCCTCGGGATTGGGATCGACATTGAGGCCCTGCATCATCCACGTGAGTACGGGCTTACACTTGCCGCGACAGGCGGGGTAGAACTGCTCGTGATGACGGATCTCGCTCTTCGGCGACTCGCCCCACCAGAACTCGGCCATGCAGACGGGTTTCAGATGGTGCTGATAGGCATATTGCAGCAGCTTCGGTGCACAACAATCGCCCGTGCCCCCTGGGGGGAGAGGGAATTTCTGACGGATGCGTGGCGAACTGTGATAGTCGTGCCAGATATCCACCAGATCCTTTTCTTCACCACGCGCGTTCAGCATCTTATATTGTCTGAAGAGCCAGAGTTGGAGATCCTGCGACATCTGCTTGTGATCAGGGGATTGCATGATCTCACGTTCACGGGTCTTGAAATAGCCCTCAGGCTGTTGGGCATCGAAGACAGGTGGCACGAAATAGTCCCAGTCGTTGCGCCCCTCCAACAAACCTGAGTACGCGGCGAGGAAACCACCCTCCACCACCAGCACACCGAACATCTTGCCCTCCGTAAGATGCATCCTGGATAATACGCGCTTCACCTCCTCCGCTGCCAACAGACAGAGCGGATGGGGCTCGTAGCAGAACGGATACGTAAACCGCTCCGGAAGAGGAATATCTGTTTGTAAAGGATGAATTAACGACATTTAACCAAATTCCGTGCAAGGTTTCCGTATTCAGCAGTTATATATATGAAAGCTTATCTATGCTTTTATATAAATCAAAGCAGATCGAGACATTTCTCCACAGGGATACCGCGGTTCTTATCGTCCGTATCCTTATAGCGCTCGATCATACGGAACACGGTGTCCATCGCCGTACGGGTACTGGTGCGGAGACTTTCCCCATTGAGCAGATGGCCGATGAGCACGGCCGAGAAGATATCACCCGTGCCGTGGAAGAGTCCGGGGATCTCGTGATACTCCAGATGGAAATAGCTGTCGTTGCAGTGGTTGTAGCCCGCCACGGCATTCTGACCGTCGATCTTACAACTGGTGATGAGGGCCGACTTCGTTCCAATCTTACGCAGTCTGTCGAGCAGGTCGCCAGCCTCCTCCCATGAGATACCTTCCATCTTGATGGGGGTGTTCGTCAGGTAGCAGGCTTCGGTATAGTTGGGGAAGGTGAGGTGAGCAACGCTGACCATCTCGCGCATCAGTTCCACCTGACGCTCCGTCATACCGTTATAGAGCCGTCCACCGTCGCCGAGGATGGGATCCACGAAGACGGTTGTGCTCTGCTCTCCCTGTTCCTTGCAGTAGCCAGCCACGAGTTTGGCCTGTTCCTCACTGAACATCAGACCCGTACAGACGGCATCGAACGAGAAACCGAGTTGCTTCCACACGGGCAGGGTGCCGCGGATATAGTCCGTCGTGTCCTGGATGTTGAACTTCCCGTAGTCGAGCGTGTTCGACACCAAGGCCGTCGGCAGACTGTAAGTCGGAATACCGAGGTAGGAGAGGATCGGCAGCATGGCGCCCATGCCCACTTTGCCGTAGCCTACGACATCATTGATCAGTAATATCTGTTTCATTTCGGGTGCAAAGTTACTACATTTTTTTAATATCACAAAAAAAAGCACTACCTTTGCACGCAATTATGACAACGGCGATACAGGCACTCACGCAACAACGGCTATTGCTCCAGATGGAGTATGCTGCCGAGAAGGAGGCTTTCCGTAAGCAGACTGAGGAAATGGGACTGCAGCGGAAGGTGAAGCGCGGTGATGCCTGGTTTCCGCTGAAGATGGGCAAGAGTTACTATAACTCCCTGAACCAACTCGTCGTGGAGGTGTTCCGTCAGGGCGATGATGACGAGATAGAACATAACTTTGAGTTCGGACGTCCTGTGGCGTTCTTTAGGATCGATGGCAAGGATAAGATCAAGTATTTCAATTTCACGGGCACTGTCAGTTATGTCGATGGCGACAGGATGGTGGTGGCCGTGCCTGACAACGGCCAACTGATCGATGTGCAGAGTGCTGAGCAGGTGGGCGTCCAACTCTTCTTCGATGAGACGAGTTATAAGACGATGTTCGATGCCCTCGACCGTGTGATCAAGGCTAAGGGACGGTTAGGCTATCTGAGGGATCTTTTCTATTCCCATCAGAAGGCGGAGACCTTCAGTTTCGCGCCCCTCCATTTCCCCTATCTGAATCCCACGCAGGAGGAGGCCGTGAACAAGGTGCTCTGGGCAAAGGATGTGGCGATTGTACACGGCCCTCCGGGAACGGGAAAGACCACCACCCTCGTGGAGGCCATCTACGAGACACTGCGTCGCGAAAACCAGGTGCTCGTCTGTGCGCAGAGTAACATGGCTGTCGATTGGATCTCCGAGAAACTCGTCGATCGTGGTGTCAATGTATTAAGAATAGGTAATCCCACGCGCGTGAATGATAAGATGCTCTCGTTTACCTATGAGCGTCGCTTCGAGGCCCATCCTGACTATGATCAGTTGTGGGCTATCCGTAAGGCTATCCGCGAACTGCGTGGCCATCGGAAGCGTGGTGACGAGCGATACCACCAGAAGTTAGAACGGCTGAAGGAGCGTGCCACTGAATTAGAGGTACGCATCAATGCCCAACTCTTTGGTGAGGCGCGGGTGATCGCCTGTACGTTGGTGGGATCGGCTAACCGTCTGCTCGATGGACAGAAGTTCGGCACGTTGTTTATCGATGAGGCTGCCCAGGCACTTGAGGCTGCCTGTTGGATTCCGATAAGGAAGGTATCGCGGGTGATACTCGCTGGTGACCATTGTCAGTTGCCACCGACGGTGAAGAGTTTCGCCGCCCTGAAGGCTGGACTGGGCAAGACTCTCATGGAGCGTATCGTGGAGAACAAGCCCGAGGTGGTGACGTTGTTGAAGGTGCAATACCGTATGAACGAGGAGATCATGCGTTTTTCGTCCGATTGGTTCTATGGCAATCAGGTGGAGAGTGCACCAGAGGTGAAATACCGCTCCATCCTCGACCTTGATATCCCTATGACGTGGATAGATACCTCGGAGTTTGAACTGCCCGAAGACGGCAGCCTGACTTTCAAGGAGGAATTCGTGGGAGAATCGTTTGGCCGCATCAACAAGGCTGAGGCCGAACTCACATTATTGGCCTTGGAGAACTATTTCAAGAAGATCGGCAAGGAGCGCATTCTGGATGAGCGCATCGACGTAGGCATCATCTCTCCCTACCGTGCCCAGGTACAATATCTGCGCCGTCAGTTGAAGAAGAAAGAGTGGGTGAAGCCTTTCCGTCACCTCATCAGCGTGAATACCGTCGATGGTTTTCAGGGTCAGGAGCGTGATATCATCCTCATCTCACTGGTGCGTGCCAACGACGAGGGACAGATCGGTTTCCTCCGTGACCTGCGCCGTATGAACGTCGCCATCACCCGTGCCCGTATGAAACTGATCATCCTTGGCGATGCCTCCACAATGACCCGCCATCCCTTCTACAAAAAACTCTACGATTACATCGAACTCATTGGGGACGGTTCTCAGTGAGTTCGGCAAACAAATCCATGCTTTTGAGAACTCACTGAGTCCCCAATGAGTTCTTGTGTCATTTCAAACAGATATCACGCAAAAAGCGACTTGTCTTTTTGGTAATCCTTGTCTATAAACTATTACAAACACCCATTTTTAGTTCTTTTTTCTTTCAATCTTGCAAGGAAGACCCTATTGTCGGCTATGCAAAAACACAAGACCACATTGATTACACCTTATCTTTACAGGCGTATGGGTATTGACATATTCCACTTCAGAATAATCAAACTTGTTACCATGCACCCGCTGCGACTGCTCTACGAACTCTTGTATCGTCTTTCTTGCCATATCTAATATAGTTGCTGCAACTGTTTGTCGAAGGAGCATATATACATGTACACCAAAAGGAAATAGTCTAATGCTTCCTGTTTTAGGAATTTATGCTTTGCTATATAATAAAGGAGGGGTTGGCCTTTTACTGGCACTTGTTTGTATTGAATGTTTGAAACATCAGTAATATTTGCAACTGCAATTGTTGTTTTACATTCTTTTATGGCATCATTGAGTGATCCGTGAAAAAAAGGATTCCTAAAAGTCTTTCGAAGGTAATGCAACTCCCTTTTACCTGTTTCGTCAATCAAGCCAGCCTTGAACGCTTTTTCGATATTGTGGCTTAGCAAATTGTCAATATTCTGCTCCACCTCTGTCTGGTACATATTTTCAAAATCAACTCCATCATCTAAAGTCTTACCATTAGAGTCATGGAAAATCAATGCCAGTTTTAGAGATTCTTCTAAAAGTAGATTCGTCGCAGTAGTTGCTGCCACGTACTTATGCGATAGAAGGCAGTCGCAAATTTCATCAATAATGAAACCTATAGGATTCATTACTTGTAAAGTGCTTGTTTTGATAGTGCTTAAAATATCTTGCTCAGTACACATTTCCGATTTCATATAATGCCGATTAAGAATTTTATATAGTTTATCGTTTATTCATGCCACCCATAGGAACAGAGACAACGGTCATATAGATTTTCTTTTTGCTCTTTTCAAATTCAATTTTGCTTAACGCGCGTCGATAAGCTGGCGATACAGTCGCCATATCTGGCTCTGGATGACATTTGGCGACTCTTTCTTTATTGGCCGCAATTTTCTCTTCCTTAGTCATCCCCTTTAGCGAAGCCTCAAATTTTATGGCATCACGTTTCTGTTTTTGTTTTTCGCTCTTTTTCTTCGCTTTTTTCTCCTTTGCCTTTTGTCTGTCTTCGGCATGCAGCTCATTCAGATGCCTTATCACATCTGTAATCACGCTATCTGATGGACTATAATTCTCCTTCATATCTTCTCACCTGTCTTTAAATCTAACGTAAAGGATGCCCCTGTCTTCAAGTCCCTGTATGACAGTACCTTTTTTGAATAACCTTCGGTGAAATGCCCAAAGGCTCTTGGATGTATACCATCTGTAGTATAACTGACGTTGTAACTCGAAAGGTTCCCTTTCTTATTTTGAACCCATATGTTTCCAGATTTGTAGTCACTTATATGGTCTGAGAGAAAGAAGTAACCACCACCTATTATTTTAAGGAAGAAACCTTTAGATGTCATTGCAACATAGCAATAGTTTTTACCTTCAAACAAGCAGAAAGCCTTACTTTCTGCAATGTGGTCTTCGTATAGTGTTTTAAGATACATGCCAGTCACATATCTACTCTGAAGATTTGTTACTGACGCACTTTCAGCCTGCAATTCTGAAATCGACAGGAATCCTTTGAAATGTTCATGGGACAAATATTTGGGCGAGCATCCATGAGGCACAATAAGTCTGCACAGGTTTTTGGAGAAGCCCTCAAATACGTTGTCATCAATATCAAGTTCGTTAGGATCATCAATCTTGATGGTCAGTTTTGTTATTTCAGAATCGCTACCAAAAACGCTTCGACCAAGCGTTTTGATGGAGTCTGGTAGAGTCAATGATTTCAAACTGGCATCTTCAAATGCAAAATCGCATATCGATTTAACAGAATCTGGCACTTCAAATTCTGTCTCTTCCCTATTTGCAGGGTAAATCACAAGTTCATTTTCGTCAAAAGTATACAATACGCCATCATTAGCGCAATAATCCGTATTGATGGACTCAACTTCCATTTCACACTTAAAAGCACTGGGACCAATAGTTTCCACAGAATAGGGTATAAAGACGTGCGACAAGCCTGTGCCTCTGAAAGCATCCCATTCAATAGAGGTTAGCCCCTCATCCAATTCTATTTCTGTTATGTTGCTACAACCTGAGAATGCGCAGCTTCCGATAGTCTTCAGGGAATCAGGGAAAACGACACTTTTTATCTGTTCGTTGTTCTCAAATACTTTTTCCTTGATACTTGTGACACCTTCTGGTATTTCGATAATCTCACAGTCAGTTTCATCGCATCCAACAACCTCCGTTCCTTTTTTATCATAATGTAGACAACGACTTCCCTCAATGGCTGTAATATACTTAAAATCATTAAACCGTTTATCTTTCTTATACGCGGGTAACGCTTCGAAAGGAACACGAAGTAAGCAGTTTTCCACTTCAAACCCTTTGAATGTTTCATTGTCCATCTTTATCGCCACTGGTAATGTTGACAGAAGGGTAATCGTCCTTAGATTTTGACACCCAGAGAACAGATTGCCTTGTAGTTCTTGTATTCCTTCTGGAATTACAATTTCATTTGCCACATTCCTTTCAAATGCGTATGATTCTATACAAGTGACATCCTCAGGCAATTCTATTTGTTTTTCATGCACTTTTCGTGGATAGAGAATCAATGAAGTTTCATCTGCGCTAAAGAGAACACCATTTATGTCAGAATAGAAATACTCGTTCAAATAGTGGACATTCATTTTACATTCAAATGGAGTCCAATCAAGGAAGTTAAGCGTGGATGGCAAATTAACACTTTCAAGGTCTGTATAAATAAAAGCCTCCACGCCAATACTGGTTAAGCCTTCGTTAAACTTAATATCTTTCAGGTTCTTGCATCCCCAGAAAGCATGTTTGCCTATTTCACGTAGCGAGTCTGGACACTCAACTCCAGTGATTTTTGTATTATCCTTAAATACATCATCGTCAATCTTTTCAATGCCGTCAGGGATTACGATGTCGCCAGATATTTCACTGGCAATGCCTGTAATTGTTTTGCCATCATCGCTGAAGAAGAATATCTGCTTCTCAATATTTTCAGATTCCTGCTCTGCCTCATAAGGATTGATCCTTTCAACAGACTTCATGTATTCAACAACGATGGGGTTTACCATGATGTCACTTTTGGAAATTCTTGAAGTCAGAGTAAGTCCTTCCAAAGAGCGGCAACGGCTTAGCGCAACATATACCTGACCTGCGGCAAATGATTTATGAGCGTCAACGATAACCTTATTAAAGGTCATACCCTGACTTTTATGAATCGTAACAGCCCATGCCAGTTTTAGTGGATATTGTGTGAATGATGCATAAACGATGGGAACTATGGATTTTGTTTGTTCATCCCATTCATATTTGTATAATTCCCACGTTGAGCGTTCAACAGTTATCGGTTCTCCTTCATCTGTCAAAACTCTAATATTCCCGTCATATATGCTCGTAATAACACCTTGAGTGCCATTAACGAATTTCAATCCATCATTGTCATTACGTAATAACATGACTTTAGCACCGACTTTGAGATTTAATGGGTTGTCTGTAGGATATAAGCTCTTAGGAAAAATGGAGTCCTTTTCAGCCCAAAACGGTGGTTCTTCTTTTCCAGGCAATTCCTTTAGCTTACGATTGTTATGCCTTCTCACATCAAACTTTTTCGTGCGGAGGAACACACCAGATTCACTTTTAGAAGGCTCGTAACCAATCTTTAATTTCTTATTGATTTCTTCTCTATCAGACTCTAAATAAATACCTTCTCGAATATGATTTAGAATTTTAATAAAATGCTCGTCATGCTGTCTATATACTTTCTCCAGTTCTAATACGGGGAATGGGTGTTTTGATATGACATTTGAAGAAAAAAAATAGGGATTGTTCTTATTGTAATATGAATACAGAAGTTCCTCGTCTTCATCTGTCACAACAGGAGGCAATTGGAATAAGTCGCCAAACAAGATGACTTGAATACCACCAAAAGGTTTCTTGTTTTCCTTATAGTGTTGTAGAGTAAGGTCAACCATATCTAACACGTCACATCTTACCATACTTATCTCGTCAATGATGAGTATATCCAGATTTTTGATTACTTTCACCCTTGCATTATCCATAGGGCGATACCACCTGCGTATCTTACCAGGAATAAAAACGATTGTTTTCAATCCAAGAAGTGAATGCAATGTTTGTCCTTCGGCATTCTTTGCAGCAACGCCTGTTGGAGCAGAAACGGCGATATTCTTCCTACGAGCACGGCATTCTTTGACAATCTCCTTCAGGAGCGTAGTCTTACCTGTCCCAGCCTTGCCCGTTATAAAGAAACTACGGCCAAGCCGAACTAACTCTAGTGCTTTAAGCGTGTACTCGTCGTGAATGAATACGTCCATGGGGATTACCAATCTTCATTGGCCTTAGCATCGCCATTTATAATGCGATTTATCAGATTGTTGAAATAGTCCTCAAAATCTATTACAACTTGACGTTTCTTGGGCTTTTCACTTAATGTACCATTCTTTTTGAAAATACTTGCAGCTACAAATAATTGATGCAATGATGTATAATAATAAGCACCTTCCATCTCAGATAAGATTGGTACCTCTATTCTGATTTTGCCGTCTTTAAACTGAAATTTTAGAGAATAATGAAATGAAAGAATAAACGGCGATATCCCCCAATTAAATATGACACAATTAGGAGCATACCCATAAATACTAATAATCTTATCATTGAAATTACTTTCAACATCTTTTGGCGAGCGATAAATCAATGCCACATTTTTCTTCACCTTATCAAATAACTCTATGGCATTTTTATCTTCAAACACTGCCACATCATAGTCTTTACCATCTTGTGTGGTAAAGTTTCCATCAAAGTTCATCTTCAAATGTGACACGTATTGTGCGTTTGACATACACGACACTAATACAAGCATGAGAGTAACCAATATCTTTCTCATTAGTTAAACCCTAAGTCCGTGTCGGGCACAACCTCTATTTGATAGTTTCCATTTATTATCTCTTTGGCAAGAAAGAAGCGTGAACCTCTCCTTATCCCATGGCCGTAGGAAGTGCCTAAAGTCTGATAAGTTGATGCCCACGCTATCGCGTAAGCATTCAATCTATCTACCCTTAGACCTTTTTCATCTTGAAATTTCCTACGTTTCTTGATGTCAAATAGGTAGTTGAACACTATTTTCATTACCACAATATCTTTGGAAACCGCACGAGGCGGAATCCGTGTGCAAATATAGTCAATTATATCGACTATGGAGCAGAATTTAAAAAGAATTTATGTACTGGACATGGGTTTTTGCTCAACAGAGGTCATAATGTGCATATTTTTTGGTAATTCTGCCTGTGTAATTGAACAATCCAGAAGAACTCACTGAGAACCGTCCCCAGTGAGTTCTTAAAAAATCGGAGAATTATTTGGAGGATTCGATGGAATTCCGTACCTTTGTGGCAATATTAATTCTTAAATGTATTACTATGCCACGACAATCAAGAAAAAACAGCGGAACAGGCATCTATCACGTGATGCTTAGAGGTATTAATCGGCAGAATATCTTTGAGGATTCTGACGACTATTTCAAGTTCATCAAGTTGCTCCATCATGCAACCCATCCTACAGACGAGAGAGGGCTACCACTCCCTCCGACCTGCCTGATCTATGCCTATTGCCTGATGCCCAACCATGTGCATCTGCTTATAAGAGAGACTCAGGAAAATATAGGCTCAGTCATGAAGCCCATAGCCGTATCTTACGCCATCTATTATAATAAGAGGTACCAGCGCATAGGACATCTTTTCCAAGATCGCTTCAAGAGTGAGCCTGTCGATGACATGGAGTATTTCATCACACTGATTCGCTACATACATCAGAATCCTGTTGCAGCGGGAATCGTCCCACACGTCGAAGATTACACCTGGAGTAGTTGGGCGGAATATACGGAATCCAGACCTTGTCTATTCCCAGTTTGTACAGTTAGCCATGTATTGGAACGTGTATCAAGAGCAGACCTGATAGAATTAATCAATACATCGCTTGCCAAAACGGTAGCAGTCTTGGAACATGATACGCAGAGCATCAAGACTGGCATGAGCGACGAGGAGGTCAATGAGTATCTTAAAACCAGACACGGAATCAATGCTGCAACTGAAATCGCCTATTTAAACAAGGGGATACAGTCTGATATCATCAGGGACTTGCGACATCAGGGGGCAGGCTTAAGACAGTTAGTAAGGCTTACCGGTATCAGTTATGGGATCCTAAGGAAACTCAAGGGGGAACTCACTGGGGACGGTTCTCAGTGAGTTCTTCCCCATTGCCGTTCTGTTCGAACTCACTGAGAACCGTCCCCAATGAGTTCGGCCAGTTTGTTCTTGATATCTATCAGAATGTCGATGGGAACATTGATGATATTGCTGATATCTATCAGGTCGTGCGAACCGTCGGCGTAGGCGGTGAAGTCTCTGATAACATTCACGCTGTCGTGTGATCCCCGGTAGCTGATCGTTGGGTAGAGGCCCCGTTTGCCCAGTTGAGGCTCACACTGGCAGGTCATGGTGTAGTGGTAGTTGTTCTCCAGCGCCATGATTACCTTCACCATTACGTCATAAGCACCCTGAAGGCCCTCAGGCGATATAAGGTCCATATTGTCTGCTGAGGTGTGGTACTCGGGATACTTGGTGTATAGGCTACGGCAGAATCCGCACACGGGCAGGTTAACACCCGCAGAACCATACTGCCGCTCATCCGATCCCCTGTCGAGGAAGGAATACTTCTTATACTCTGGGAAATGGAACTTAAGCACATTCTGCATGACCCTATCTGTCAGGGTGTCACCGTATTTCGTGGCGAGATAGGAGTAGGTCCTGTCGTCGCCCACGCAACTCAGTACGAAGCCAGCCTTGACATGCTTCAGGAGCGCATCTATGTTCCTGCTGATATAAGTGATGGCACCGATGGTCTCAGGATTGATGACGAAACGGTAGGTATAGCGACGGTCCTTCATCTGCAGGACGTACTTCATCAGTTCCGTCAGAACCACAGGCCCCGACAGATCATCATTGGCCATCGAGGGATGACACAGGTAGGAAGAGAACAAAATCTCGTCATCCGTCTGTCCTGGGACGATGAGTTCGCCGTAGGTCAGACTACCGTCTTCGAGTGTACTGTCTATCACCACGTGGTATTCTTCGTCCGTCAGCGTCTGCTTCTGGTTCTCAGTCATGCAGAATCCCCAACGCTCCTTGTAATAAGAGGTGACGTAGGGAATCCAGTCTGGTTGGTCTGGCATGGTATAGACATGTTCCAGCAACTCCTCACGACTGACGACCTTGTCGATGGGCAGCGAATAACCCACGATGTGCAGGTTGGAGTCCTTGAAGTCGATCACCTTGTCGCCGTTCAGTCTGTAGATACCCCCGCCACGGATATTCCACTCCTTGGGAACGGTCCAGTCGAAGACCGTCGTACCCGTAGGCACCTCATAGACCTGGATCTCAGGCACCGCCTCACGGAGCATCTCCAACGACTCCCTGAAACCGTTGCCTGTGATACTGCGACAGATGGGGAACATCTTCGCCGCCAGTTGATACATCGTCTTTCCGTTTTCTGCTCCCATGCTTACCAGGCTGTTTGTCCGCCGTCGATCATGATATTCACACCCGTCACGTATTTCGAGGCCTCTGAGGAGAGGAAGATCATGGCACCCACCAGATCATCGGGATAACCGATTCTGCCGAGCATCGTCTTATAGGCCAGTCTGTCCTTAAACAATTTATTCTCCTGCACATTCTCGTGGGGGAAGGAACCCGGACTGACGCTGTTGGCGCGGATATTGTATTTTGCCAGATACGAGGCACAATACTTCGTCAACTCCACCGTGGCAGCCTTGCCAGCACCATAGTTGGGTGTGCTGTTGAAGGGTGTGTCGAAATAGGTTCTGGGATCAGGAGCACCCACGGCATACAGCGATCCGATGTTCACGATGCTGCCGCTCTTGCTCTTCTTCATATAGGGGATGATCTCGCGGATGGTGCGGAAGGTGTAGCCGATCGTACCGTCGATGCCCTTCTGCCAATAGGCGTCGTCCATCGTCTCCACATCCGTCATCACCCCAGCGCCAAGGTTGGCAGCCATGGTGATGAGGTTGTCGATGACACCTGTCTCACCTGCTGCCTGTTTCAGGGCGGCCTTGATGGCCTCCGTGTCGCCTAAGTCGCATGATATGTAGTGGATGCGTGAGGGTTCGCTGATATCCTCGATCTCGCTGATCTTGTAGTCGATGACATAGACATCGGCACCGTAGTCAACCATGCCTTTGACAATCTCACGGCCCAGATAGCCGCAGCCTCCAGTGATCACGGCCTTCCGTCCTTCGAGGGAAAACATATTCTTATAATCCATCGTCGTATATTATTAAATTAAACCTTTCGTAATTCTCAATGTATCGTAAGCCGCCTCAGGGGTGTTGATGTTCTCCATCTTACCCTTCGACAGATAGAGGTCCAGGAAGTAGGTCATCTCGTCCTGATAGAAATGGTCGTCAGCCCCGTAGTGCTCCACCTCTTCCTTGACTTTCAACTCACAGCTCTGTTTGTTGAAATCGACTACCACGACATCGTCCTCTGCATAGAGTTCCGTCTGACGGTTTCTCACCCTACCGAAATAGTCGAGATGCATCTCCACCACCTTGTCACCGTATTCGAAGATATAGGTGGCCAGGTCACAGGCGTCCATCTCCAGATGCGAGAACTGCCCTGCCACACGGTGCACCTTCTGCGGCTTGCCGAAGAGGTAGATCATATAGTCGATCTCGTGCAACAGATCCACATCCACACCACCGCCCCTGTCGTTGAAACAACGGAAACTCTTGCGGTAGTCCCTGCCTGGCTGCCAAGTGGGCATATAACTCGAGAAGATAATCCTGGCGGAATACACACGATGGCTCTCCACACAGGCCTTCAGCTTCTGGACATATTTCGTGAAACGGATGGGACAGGCCACGTAATACACATCCTCCTCCCTCTTGGGGCGCACGGCCTCGATGGGATAGTCGAGCGTGTCGAAGACGGGCTTCTCGATGAACATCGAGTCGCAGATATCGCGGTACTTCATGATATTGTCGTAGTGCGTCTTCGTCTCGTCCGTCACAAACAGGATGTCGTAGTGACTGTCCAGATCGGCGTCGCTTCTGACCTCGCGCCTGATCTTCTGGGCGATAGCCTCGGGCAGCACCCTGTCGCTGTATCTGACGGCATCGATCTCCAAGGAAATGCCCCTGCTCTTGCAGAGTTCAGTGAAGTTGGTGATATGACGGGAACCTATCGAACCCGTGGCTGTGAATAATACCTTCATGCGATTAGTCCTTTTGGTGCATTAAGTCGTATTTCATCTCCATCAGTTTCCAGTCCTCCATGGTGTCGATGTCCTGCGACTCCGACTCTGCCAGGATAAAGGGCAGGGTGTGCTCCGTATAGAGTTTCTGGTCGCGCAGCAGGGCGTAGGTCTTAAAGAGGAAGAACTGGTTGCAGTCGTGGTAGATGGTCTGCAGGTCCTGCGAACGGGCGTAGTAGTTCTCGGGGTGCAACTGCTTCAGTTCACCGTTCTCGTCAATGACGGTAGCCCGCTGTGGGGGATAGGAATAGGCTTCCACGGTACAGATCGACTCTGCACCCTCCGTGGTGCTCAACCGCTCGAAGGCCTTTACCAGATTCGAAGGCTTCAGTAGGGGCTGGGTGGCATAGACGGCGAGCACGTACTCAAACTCCATGCCGCGCTTCTTGTATTCATTCACCACCTCCACGAGTACGGCGGCCACACCAGCCGTGTCGTTCGAAGTAGAGGCGTCTCTAAGGAAGGGTACCTTCGCACCGTATTGCTTGGCGACCTCGGCAATGACGGGATCGTCTGTCGAGACCATGATCTCATCGGCGATGCCACTCTCCTCTACGGCCTTGATGGAGTACGAGATGATGGGAGCGCCTTTGAAGTCGGCAATGTTCTTATGGGGAATTCTTTTACTCCCGCCTCTGGCTGGAATAATACAAAGACATTTTTTCATTTCGTGATGGGATAGTCTGTTACATTCAACAACGCTTCTACGAACTCGCGAAAGACACCCTCTCCGCCTTTCTTCTTCAACTGGATGGCAGTGAGTTTCCTGATGTAGGCAGGGGCACTGGCGGGAACACCTGCAACACCCACCACCTTCAGCAGTTCGATGTCGCCTAAGTCGTCACCAATAAAGGCTACCTCGTCGAGCGTGATGCCCAACTGTTGGCAGAGCCCGTTGGCTACCTCCACCTTATTCCTGACACCCTGGTACAGGAAATCCACCTTCAGTTTTTCGGCCCTTCTCTTGACGATTTCCGTCTCTTCGCCCGTGATGATGCCCACGGGGATATTCTTCTGGTGGGCAAAGAGCACACCCGCACTGTCGTAGGTGTGGAACTTCTTCCACTCGTTACCCGTCTGGTCGTAATACATACCACCATCCGTCCATACGCCGTCAATATCCGTCAGGATCAGTTTGATTTCTTTCATGCGATGTCGTCTTTATAGATGATCTCGTTGGCCTTGATTTCCTTCTTGGCCACCTTGCCGATCACCTGTTCTTTCTGGTCCCACTTAAAGCCGTCACCAGGACTCAGCATGTGGATGTCGTCCTCGGTGATGGTCTCGCCCGCCTTGATGGTGCGGCGCGTGGCTATCGAGCGCTCCAGTTTGATCTTCGAAGCCTCGACGCTCTTGTCGATATAGATATCCTCCACGCCCATGCTCATCTCGATATAACGGATGTCGCGCACCATACGGTTCACGCCGTCAGGACCCAGCGAACCGATCTGGTCCGTACCTTTCATCCTGCGGTCGATGGTGATGTGCTTCTCGATGATCTCAGCACCCATGCCCACGGCCACCACAGGGGCCGAGATGCCGATGGTGTGGTCTGAGAAGCCGATCTTATACTGTCCGTAGTGCTTCTTCAGGTAGGTGATGGTATTGAGGTTGAGGTTTTCTGGCCTCGTGGGATACTGCGACACACAGTGCAGGATCGAGATATCGGAGTGATACCTCGTGATCACGTCCAGGGCCTCGTCGAGTTCCTTCTTCCCGGCCATACCCGTTGAAAGGATGATGGGGATCTTGGTCTCTGCCAGTGCGGCGAGCAGGGGCAGGTTCGTCAGGTCGCGACTGGCCACCTTCAGTTTATCTGGTGTAAACAACTTCAGCATATCCAAGCACTTCTTGGCACAGAGTGTCTCGATAAAGTCGAGCCCCAAAGACTTGGCGTATTGATAGACCTCATAGTGCTGCTCCTCGTTGAGTTCCAAGAAGGCACGGTGCTCACCGTAGGTCTTGCCGAAAGAGTTGGGCGAGTTGTAGGGCATGCTCATGGCTGAGTCTGTCAACTCCTCGCTCAGGTCGCGCTTCGTCATCTTCACGGCGTTCATCGGCTTCAGATAGATACCGAACATATCCTCTTTGATGGGTCTGGCTACGAGTTCTACGATGAGCTTCGCCAGATCGACAGACCCGTTATGGTTTTGCCCGATTTCTCCAATGATGTATGTCTCTTTCATAATCCTCTTTATAAATATGGGTGCAAAGGTAATAATCTTCGAGCGAAATACCAAATATATTTGGATATTCTTTGTTTTTTGGATGAAGATTATTAACTTTGTGGCCTGAGTGTAATAATGTGTAATGAATTTCTTGCAACGAGACGTGAAAAAACCTACCTTTGCACCGTCCGGACAGACAAACTGAATGTTGAATGATTAAAAACAGAAAGCAAGAATGAAGAAACTATTATTCATGTCGCTGATGGCCATGTTGGGCCTCACGACGGTAAATGCACAGAAAACGGTGGTGGCTCAGAAGAACCAGCAGGTCTTTGATGTGGTAGAACAGATGCCTGAATATCCTGGTGGTATGCAAGCCCTGTTTGAGTATCTGGGCCAGAACCTGAAATACCCTGAAGATGCCAAGGAGCAGAAGATAGAAGGAAGGGTGATTGCCATCTTCGTTGTTGAAACAGATGGTAGTATCAGTAACGTGGAGGTTGTCAAGCCCGTATTCCCCTCGCTTGATGCTGAGGCTGTCAGGGTTCTGTCGGGTATGCCCAAGTGGAAACCTGGCATGCAGAGTGGTAAAGTGGTAAGAGTGAAATATACAGTACCTATTAACTTCAGTCTGTAATGAGATCACTCTCCCTTTTAATACTTTCCCTCTTGATTGTGGGCTGCTCGTCTGAGCAGTCCCACAATGAGTTCCTGACGGAGGCAGAGCAGATCGTATTTGAACAACCCGACTCCGTGGTGAGGATGCTCGCTCCCCGTTGGTACGATACCAAGATGAACGAGGCTGATCAGGCACTCTACGGCCTGCTCTATACAGAGGCCCTCCATCGTAGTGGTCTCTATACGGAGGCCGATTCGCTGATCCTCTTCAGTAGGAAGTATTATAAGGAAAAGGGCGATCAGGAACACCTGTCGAGGGCCTTGCTCCATCATGCCATCATCCTCTACAAACAGAAGCAGACCCACGAGGCTGTGCTTACCATGAAACAGGCAGAAACGCTGGCCGAGGATATGGATCAGCCGGCCTTCAAGTGGTATCTCTATTCCGTGTTGGGTGATGTGAATGATAATGTGGGCAACTTTACCCAGACGCTGCGTTACTACAAACAAGCCCTTGCCGAAGCCCGGCACTATAAGAAAAACGATTGGATTGTCCAGACCCTCAACAACATTGCCACCACCTTCGACCTCTTGGGCCAGAGGGATAGCCTGAAGTATTACACGGATCTGGCTAAGCCATACGCTCCCAAGACGGAGGGTGAGATTCGTGCTACCTATCTGGTGAATAAGGCCAGTTATCTGATAAGTCTCGCCAAGTATCAGGAAGCCAAACGCCTCCTGCTGGAGTCCATGCGCTACACACCAACCGACAGGGCCTCGAAACTCCTGGCAGACATCTATATGAAGGAGGGTGATATAGCGTCGGCAGCCCAACATTGGTATCGCCTGACGAACTCGTTCTCGCCCGATGTCAGCATCCAGTCCTATCGCTTGCTGATACAATACCTGAATCGTAAGGGTGACAGGGAAGCGGCCTTGGAGTATAGTCAGCGGCTCAATGAGGTGTACCAGAAACTCTACGAACGGAGTGATGCTGCAGGTATCATCGACCTGCAGACGCAGTATGATGACCAGCAAAAGGAACGACAACAGTATCAGACCACCATCTTCTTGTTGACGGCTATTATCCTGTTGATCGTGATGGCGGCCGTTGCCGTCTGGTATATCCGCAGACGCATCGACCTGCTGAACACCCGTTTTGTGGAAAGTCAGCAGAAATACGACCTGACACGCAGTGAACTTACCAAGATGCGCCACCAGAAGGAGCGCGAGATGAAGGAGAACTCGCAACAGTTGAAGGAGGTGATCAGCCGACTGCACGCCACAGCCAACAAGGGTAGGGTAGCCAACGATGAGGATATCAACGCACTGGCTCAGTGCTCTTATGCCTTGAGTCCTGAACTGCAAGTGCTGTTATCCGTCCTGAACACCAAGGAACAGTCTATCTGTCTGCTGATTCGCCATAACTTCCAGCCTACGGAGATTGCAGCCCTCACCATTTCTACGCCTCAAACCATTACCAATACCCGCGTGCGTTTGTTGAAGAAACTCTTCGGCCAGACGGGCGGTGCCAAGGACTTTGATGCTGCTATTAAGGCCGTTAACTAAGGTTATGGGAAAAGTTAACAACTAAAGAAACTGTTTAATTTAGTTTAAAAACTAAGTCTTTTAGTTGTATATAACGAAAAGTTTTAGTTACTTTGCGCTCAGATATTGATAATTGACGCAAGTAAACGGTAAAACTTAAAACCCGAAAGCAATGAAGAAACTGACCAACAAGGAAAAGGAAATCATGGATCTGTACTGGAAGCACGGACCCATGTTCGTTCGCGAGTTGCAGGAGCATTATGCCGAGCCTCGTCCTCACTTCAATACGCTCTCAACGATCGTCCGTATCCTGGAGCGCGAGGGCTTCCTCGACCACAAGCAGTTTGGCAATACCTACCAGTATTACCCCCTCATCTCAGAGGCGGAGTATGGACGCAAGTCGATAGCTGGTATTATCAAGAACTACTTCGACGACTCTTATCTCTCTGCCGTCTCCTCGTTTGTCAAAGAAGAGAAGATCAGTGTAGAAGAACTGCGCGAACTCATCAATCAGATAGAGAATAGTAAATAGTCAAATTGTAAATTGTCAAATAGTCAAATATGCTCGGTTTTCTGATATACGACGCCAAGGTGGCCGTGCTTATAGCGGTATTCTATATGTTCTACCGCCTGATGCTGGCCCGCGAGACCTTCCACAGAGTCAATCGTGTTGTGCTGCTCCTCACGGCTGTAGCCTCGTTTGTGTTGCCCTTGTGTGTGATCACCATGCACGAAACGGTCACGATGGAGGCGACACCCATGATAACTCTCGACGAGTTGTCGATGGACGATGTCGCTCCTGTAGCCGAGCCAGTCGTTGAGATGCCTTGGTGGCAAATAGCATTACCTGTTTTATTTTTCATAGGTATGCTGGCGACGTTGGGCCACACCTTGATGTCGATGTTCAGAATCCTCATGCTAATCAAGCGAAGCGAGAAGCATCCCATGCCTGATGGTATCACGGTCTGCGTGTCCGGAAACGCTCACGTGACGCCTTTCAGTTGGATGCACTATATAGTCATGAACCAAAGCGACTATGCAGAACAAAACACTGCCATTCTCGCCCATGAACGGGGACATATCCGTCTCAAGCACTCTTGGGACCTGCTCCTCGTTGACACCCTCACCGCCCTCCAGTGGTTCAACCCCGCCATGTGGATGTTGCGCTCTGACCTCAGGGCCATCCACGAGTACGAGGCCGACGGTGCAGTACTCTCTTTAGGGATTAACGCGCGTCAATATCAATATCTGTTAATCACTAAAGCCGCGAGCATTGGCGGGTACTCCCTTGCCAACGGCATCAGTCACAGTACCCTTAAAAACCGAATTAATATGATGTTACATAAGAAATCCCAGACCAGTCATTTGCTGAAACTCCTTGCCCTCGTGCCCATCGTAGGCTTAACTCTCGCTGTCAATGCTGAGAAAGTACAGGATGTCGTGTATGCCGATGCTCCTGAAGAGCCTTCCATTGAAGAGATGATCGCTGAGGCTCAGCCCGATGCGATGGATATGGCTGCATCGGAAACCATTTCTTTCAAAACAGTATTAGGACCAGATTACTTCCCCATGGACGGAGTCTCTGTAGAGGTCGTTCATAATGGCAAAGTCGTCGAGAAGACTGAGACGGGTTCTGATGGAACGGTCACCCTGACACCTGCTGTTGGCTCAACGGTGCGTTTCATCACAAACGTGATCGAAGAGGATCCCAATAGCGACATCGTGACCGAAACCGCCGAGGTCAAAGAGGTAAAGGTTACCAAAGAGATGTTGGCCAAGGGTGGTGTTCTCGTTGTATCCTTTGGCGTAAGCGATGAGGTGGTAAAAATCAAGGTTCACGTGACGGCCAAGGAAGACGGAAACCCTATTGTTGGCGCCGTGGCTCAGATCGCAGGAACCAAGAAAGGCTCTGTATCCGACTTTGACGGTAACTTTACGCTCGAAGCCAATATTGGCAGTAGGGTAGAGGTGTCTTACATTGGCTACGATACGAAGAGTCTCATCGTGAAGAAAGGCAGTTCTCAGGAATACGAGATTACCCTGGAGAAGGAATCTGCAGACAAATCCCAGAAGGTCTTCGACGTCGTCGATGAGATGCCTGAGTTCCCTGGTGGTAGTAATGCCATGTTCGAGTATCTGGTCAAGAATATCAAGTATCCTGCAGAGGCAGAGAAGGCTGGTATTGTGGGCCGTGTGATTGCAACATTCGTTGTAGAAAAGGATGGAAGCGTCTCTAACGCCAAGGTGGTTAGGAGTGTTCATCCTGCCCTCGATGCTGAGGCTCTGCGCCTGATTAAGGGCATGCCCAAGTGGACGCCTGGTAAGCAGAATGGCGAGGCTGTGAGTGTAAAATTTACGGTTCCTATTTCCTTCCACCTCCAAGGTGAAAAAGCTGGAGCCTCTAAGGATGATGATATAGATAAAGATATAAAAGAAGTCGTTGTGGTTGGCTATGGCGACGAGAAGCCTTCAACCGAACGTGTTTACGTAACCCCCCAAATTGTCAACTCACCTTATATCATTGTTGATGGCAAGCCCATGGACGGGGCCAAGTTGAAGGATATTGATCCCAAGACCATCGATCACATGGATATCCTAAAAGACAAGGCTGCTATCGAGAAGTATGGCGAGAAGGCCAAAAACGGTGTGCTCATCGTTACCACGAAAAAGAAATAAAAAATGGCGAAAGCGTCATGTTTGGCAATAACCTCCTTAAATTCAGAAAGATACGGATATGATACTTATTGAAAAAGCATCATATCCGAAGGAGGGGTTTCCGTAACAGCAAAACAACTTGTTTTGGTGAAGAAGAGAGTATCTTAACGCCCCAAAGAGATGGTCTTAACGATACCAAAACAAGTTGTTTTGCTGTTGTGATGGAAAGTGATGCTTTTGCGAAAGGGGTCACTTTGATAAACAACTGATAGTTAAAGAGTTATATTAAAAAGTGATGCTTTTATGAAAAATATAGAAATGAAAATAACGTTGAGTCTTTTTGTCCTCGCCCTGCTGGCAGTTTTCCCTGTCAGGGGCGAGGTTTTTTCTAAGAAGTCTAAGACCATAGAGCCCGTAGCCGACTCCCTTACCCTCTGCCTACAGGCTGGTGATAGTTGCATGCAGCAGTACAACACGTTTGAGGCGTTGGAATACTTCCAGCAGGCATACGCCCTCGCTGACAACAGCACCACGCGACAGAAACTGGCTGATTGCTACTACAAGCGCGCCAACTACCGCCAGTGTGCCGATCTGCTGAAGAATCTCGAGCAAGACAGTCTCTCGCACGAGGCTTTCCGCCAACTCTGCTTCAGTTATCAGAAACAGGGCGATACCGATTCCTATATCTACTGGACGCAACAGTTGGTAAACCGCTACCCCATGGATGGTGAGATGGTGGCAGGACTGGTACGCGCCTTCGCTCAGAACAACCAGCCGCAGAATGGTCTGAGATACGGCAGCAAATATAGTCTCTACGACATGCATAATATCCTTGTAAACCGTGCCATGGCTGATGCTTATTTCATGGACCGTAACTTTACGGCAGCGCTCGTGTGGTATCAGGATCTGCTCGAACAGGGCGACTCCACCTTCAATACACTCTATTCGGCAGGTATGTGCTATTCACAGATAGAAGACTTGGAACGTGCCTATAAGTACCTGCAACTGGCCTTTCTCATCAGTGGTATGCAGCACTATGGTTGTGCCTACCGCCTCGGTGTGATCTGCGTCGATACCAAGCGTTACGAGGAGGGACTTGGCTATCTGGCACTCGCACGCGATCTCATCAAACCCGATACCACCGTGATGAAGGCCATCACCCTTTCGCAGGGCGAAGGCTACTACCTGACGGAGCATTATCCCGAGGCCGTCGCCGCGTGGAAAGAGCACCTCACCTATAATCCCCGCTCCATCGCCACCTATTACAACATCGCCAATGCCTGCGCCTATCTGCTCAACGACGGTGAGCAGGCGAAGTCCTATTATCAGCAGTTCCTCGCCGCCGCCCGTAAGGAAGAACATCCCAATGCCCAACTCACGGAGATGATCTCGAAATCCGAGGAAATGCTGAAGTACTACGAGAAGGCAAATAAACTCAAGAATAAGTAGTTAGGGCACACTGGGGCCTGGCCCTTTTGTGCCCTTTATCAGCATACAGCATAGCGTCTGGCTGAACGAATGCTGGGGATTGTCGCTGGCATAGTCCCAGTACATGCCGCCTCTGAGGCCATGGTCAAGGATGTACTGGCACTTGGCCGTGAGCGACTTCACATCCTCGCCGCCCCATACGAATTCGCCCTTGTCGTTCACGATATAGGGCACCTTGCTCTCCTCACTCCAACGGCGCTCATAGCCCTCGGGCAACACGCCCGTCTCCCTGAACGCCTTCATACCGGCATCCTCGCGATTACCCTTGCCGTAGAAGGGTACACCCATCACCAGTTTCTCCTTGGGCACACCCGCCTTCAGATGAGCCTCTACTGCCTTGCTCGACGTACACCCGCCAGAGATGTCCGAGGGATAGAGGGCTGCATGGTGTGCCTCGCCCTCGCTCATGTCGTAGGCCATCACGTTTACCAGATCCAGATAGCCGATGCAGCTTTTGAAGTCGATATACTGGGCATCGCATACCGTCGCCGCCGTCAGCAGTTTCTCTTGGCCGAGAGCCCTCCGCAGGTCAGCCATCAGCAGGGTGAAGTTGGCTGTATCGTCAGGTGACGAAGAAATATTGGCCGTGCTCTGTGTGGGATACTCCCAATCAATATCGATGCCGTCGAGGCCGTATTCCTTTACCACGCGCTGGCAGTCGTTGGCAAACTTCTCGCGGTTCTCCTTCGAGGCCGCCATCTCACTGAACCGTCCGCTGCCCCAACCGCCGATGGATAGCAGCACCTTCAACTTCAGGTTCTGTTGTTTCAGTTCCACGATCATCCTTAACCGCTCAGGGTTATCGATTCTCACCCCGTCGAACGAGTCGTTCACATGGCCGAATGCATAGTTAATGTGCGTCATCACATCAGGGTCGGGTACCTCGTCTGTCCATGAGGTCACGTAGGCTCCCACCACCATCTCAGGCTTCTGAGCCTGGCTCTGTACCGTCCATGCCAGCCCAAATACTGCCAGTAGGAAGATAGTGTAAATAATCTTTTTCATTGCGATACCAGTTTTTGTGTTTGCAAATATATACTTTTTATTCTATATCTATTATGATTTCATTATCTTTAACAAGATATTTTGTTGTCGATACGGGAAAAATATGCGCGGTTTTTTTGTGGTTTCAATGAATTGAGTTACCTTTGCAGTCAGAAACCGATAACGTGAATCAACGATGATTGAAATTCGTGAGGTAACAACCAAAAAAGAACTGAAACAGTTTGTGCAGTTCTACTACGACCTGTATCGCGGGAACGACTGTGCCGTGCCTTTCCTGTATTTTGATGAGATGGCTACGCTGCGTAGCGATAAGAACCCCTCGTTTGAGTGTTGTGAGTCGGCCTATTTCCTGGCGTATAAGGACGGGAAGATCGTGGGACGTGTGGCCGCTATCATCAACCGCCGTGCCAACGAGCGTTGGGACTGTCATCAGGTTCGTTTCGGATGGTTTGACTTTATCGACGACCTCGAGGTCTCGACAACTCTGTTGAAGGCTGTTGAGGACTGGGGTAAGGCCAGGGGAATGGTGGAGATTGCCGGACCCTTGGGCTTCATCGACACCGACCGCGAGGGTATGCTGGTGGAGGGCTTCGATCAACTCTCTACGATGTACGTGAACTATAACTACCCCTACTATCCGCAGCACATGGAGCGGATGGCTGGTTTTAAGAAGGACAACGACTACGTGGAGTGCAAGGTAAAGGTGCCTGAGGAGGTGCCCATGAAGTTTGCGAAGGTAACGGAGATGGTGCGCCGCCGCTATGGCCTGAGGGTGCATAAGTTTACCCGTAAGGAACTGATTGACGAGGGCTATGGCCGTAAGGTGTTCGACCTGCTCAACGCCACCTACAAGGACCTCTACGGTTTCAGTCAGTTGTCGGACAAACAGATCGACAAACTCGTAAACGACTATATCAAGATTGCTGACCTGAACCTTGTGACGGCCATCATGGACGGCGACCAGATGGTGGGTTTCGGCATTACTTTCCCCTCATTCTCGAGGGCTTTGCAGAAGACGCGCGACGGACGGTTGTTCCCCATGGGGTGGTGGCAGGTACTGAAGATCCTGAAGTGGCACAAGACGCCTATCGTGGATCTTTTGCTGATTGGTGTGCTGCCCGAATACCGTGCTAAGGGTGCCAATGGACTGATCTTTGACGACTTGATCCGTCAGTTCCAGGCCTACGGCTTTGAGTGGGCAGAGACGGGACCGATGATGGAGACCAACGACGGAGTGCTCTCGCAGTGGCAGTATCTGGAGGCCACGATCCACCGTCGTCACCGCTGTTACAGGAAACTTTTAGGATGAATCGATTCAAGACCATATTCTGCTTAACATTCCTTTTGTGCTTGTCGGCTCTTGCCCAGAAGCCTATCCAATTGGGAGGCTCATGGGAGTATGCCATCGGTGAATCACCAAAGTATAACGACTATGTGATGTTGCCTGGCGAGGTAAAGTCAGACGGGAAAGTGTGGTACAGACATGGTGTGTATGTGCCTCAGGACTGGTATCGGCAGCGTATCACACTCTATTTGGAACGGTTGTATGCGGATGCAACGATTTATGTGAATGACCAGAGGGTGGGGCATGATTCGTTACGATGTGCCCCCCACGAGTACGACGTGACTGAGTTGATCGTTCCCGGACAGCGGAATACTGTGGTGGTGTGCGTGGCGAAGTCGGAGCGGAACGGTATCTTCGGAAAGATGGAACTGCGTGCGGGTTCGAGACAATTATATCTTCGCGAGTTGCATATCCAGCCGTATCCCTTTGATGGCAGGGTGCACTTGGATGTGACCATGGGCGGCGACGCACTGCGGTTCGACGATTATATCGTAGAGGTGATGGCGCAGCGTACGGACGTCGATTCGGCTGGCATTATCCGGCGCTATTATAACATGACGAAGCGTCACTCGACCTTCGATATGTTCTTAGGCAATGAGGTGGCTCTCTGGGATGAGTTCCATCCGCATCTCTATCGCCTCGTCATCGACTTTGGCGACGGCTTTCTTGAGACAGCCATAGGCATGCGGGAACTGAAGACAGACAGTTCGCAGGTGATGATCAACCAGCGTCCACTGTATCTGCGCAGTGTGGTGATGGGTAATCCTGGATTGGAGTCGGGGAGCACGCTCTCTGCCGAACAGGCGTGGTTCGACTTCTTGCAGAAATATAAGCATTGGGGATTCAACCATATTCGTTTTGAGGATTATTGTCCTACGGAGGCAGCCTTCGCTATGGCCGATAAGTTGGGCTTGTTGTTACAGCCTGGGGGCATCAAGGGCGAGAAGCAGACGAAGCGTGTGCTTAATGCCTACGGTCATCATCCCTCTTTGATGATGACAGAGGTGGAGGGTATCGAACGGATTCCTGCGCAGAAGGACTTTTCTATCGGTTATTATAAGGAAAGGATAGAGCGTAATCTGAAGACGGCAGATTCCAAGGGCTTCCAGTTGGAGGACTTTGCTTGGCCTGAGAAGGGCGAACCAGCGAAGGAATGGACAGAGTTTTGTGCGCCTATCGTGGCGTTGGCGAAGTTCCAGAAGTATGAGTATTCAATGACTGACTCATTGGAGGTGCCTTTGGAGGCCTGTAGTGCTTTCTATGGCAAGATACAGGCTGCTCGTGTCACTTATTTCATCTGCGATGATAGTATGAAGGTGGTGCAGGGTGGACAACTTGCTGTGGCTCAACTGCCTATAGGGAAGAATATCCCGTTGGGGAACGTGATGATTCCTCTCAGCGAACTACCCGCCCCAGGTAAGTATTCCCTCTACGTGGCCATCGCAGGCCGATTCCGCAACCACTGGGAGTTTGAACTCACTGGGGACGGTTCTCTGTGAGTCCTCCAAGAACTCACAGAGAACCGTCCCCAATGAGTTTACCGTTTAGCAAGTCACAGATTTCTTGTGGTTTCATCGAGAGGCATCTTACATAGATCTCATAGGGATAGCCCTGGAGAGATGCCTTTGAACGCTGTTTGCGATACTTTGCTATCTGTTCGTCGGTGACGCCTCCCTTGACATTGTCCTTATAGCGTATGCCAATAAATGTACGACCTTTGTATTTGTCAACATAGAAAGAGTCAACTCCCGACAGTTGCACGACCCATGGCTCCGGGGCGTTCACCCTCAACTGTTGATCAGTGATAACAAGATAGGTCCGGCGTTTGATGTATGCAGGGACTAAAATGATGGAAGTCATGCAGATGAACATCGTTATCATGTGATACTTATCTGCCCCTATAGCCCCTGGGCCTCCAACGGCTCTGCTAACACCCATGATAATGGCCCAACATGCTGCCACAGCCAAAAGAATGAAAATCCATACCTTGATGGACACTTTGATTTTAATTTCGTTCATATTCTATTCTTCATTTCAGTTTCTCTTTCAGGGATTGCAATTCGAAGTCGAAGTTGTGGAGGCCGTGGAGTTGGATGTCTTCACGCACACGACGGCCATCTGGGGTGAAGGTCTCGTAGTGGGGGATGCCGCTAAACTCTAAGAGTTCTTGCAGACGGCGGAAATCGGCATTGCTGACGCAGACGGTTTCTTCGCCAGCGAGCCATTCAGTCACATATTTGTGATAGGCTTCGCTGCCCTCGGCCGTGCGCTCTCCAGCGAGGAAGATGAGTTTTACGTCATCGCGCTTGGCAATCTCTGCACGCATGGCCTTACTGCTCTGGATGGCAGCGCGACAAGGCCCGCATCCCATACCCCAGAAGTCGATCATCACATAACGACCAGGATACTTGTCCAGGACGTCGCGGATGATCTCTGCGCCAGGACCTTCAGGCAGCGGAGAGGCTAATTCTTTCTGCGCCATCTGTGCCTGATAGAACTCCTCGGCTTTCTGGCGAATATAGTGATGTGTGAACATAGAGAGATAAAGGGGATACATGTTGCTCACCGATTCGGTGTTGGCTGCGATAGAGTCGCGTCGTTCCTTGACAATCGTCGTATCTGCCATGATGATGGGTATCGCCACTTCATTCTGACGCCATAGGTCGAAACCTCTCTGCATGTCATTAAGCATGCAGAGTTGCGCTGTCAGATTATTACGCTTTCCTGTCATCTCGACCAACATGGCGTTGCCTTTTTCTATAGAGAGTTTTCTATTGACCAAGTCATAGTTGTAAGTGCCGTTTTCGTCCTCCATCACATCTTGTTGCGCTTTACGGACGGGGTTGGCAAATTGTATGCGGTTGATGGTGAAGAAGAAGTCGTGGTTAACCAACAGCAACGGATTATCGAAGTCGATGCGCTGCAAGGCCTTGTAGTTGTTGATGTCTCTAACGGTTTGCAGTTCCACGCTGTCTGTCACCAATCGTGTCCAACTTCCGTCTTCATTTTCCTTCCAAGGGGATAGTCTGTCTTCATGATACATGGCATAGTCCATCAGGGCTAAAGCGTAAATGGACTGCATCTCGCCTAAGGCCAGATGGATCTCCATGGGCGTGAAGTGGTCACGACGGCTGATCATGTCGATCCGGTTCAGCATATTCTGCCATACTTGTTCTGCCAAGAGGTTGGCTTCATTGAAATTCCCCTCGAACATATTGAGAGGCCTGCCTAATTCCTGTAATCGCAGGTCGGACTTCAGCCAGCGCTCCACCTCACGGCTGCTCCCGCTGTGATAGAAGCACTCATATCGTCCATGCTCGTCAGGTCGCACGGTGATGTCGATGGTTTCACCGGGACGGGCGAAGAATGGAATCTCGTAAAAACCCACCTTCGAGTTCTCTGAGGCATAGAACGACACCTTCATAGGATAGCTGAGCAGGATTTGCTTTTCGAACGTGCCGTCTGGCTCGATCTCTATCAGGAGCGTACCATTGTTCTTCTTCGTTACGTCATAGACATAACTCTCCATCGCCGTGAATCCAAAGCGCTCAGCATCGTAGCCCTCAATACGGCCACGGATGGTGACAGTGCCAGTGTTCAGCCAGTCAGCGGGGAGCGTATAAGGATTATTGGTATAGAACTGTTGTAATGTGGGCGCCTTTATTTCCATCTTCTTATCGTGGATACCGAGGAGCATGAAAGCATTACGCATATCGCCTTCGATGAAGTCGAAGATCTGCACATGCTTTGACATGGGCTCGAAATGCATCGTGAAGTCAGTCACGCCGCTCTCTGGCGATTGTACCCATGTATCGAGAGCTATTCCCTCAGCAGAGCGGAGCGGATAGCGGTTGCCGTCCTCGTCCTTGAGGTAACTTTCTTTCACGAAGCGGAAGGATTGCCCTTGAGGGTACTGCATGGTGAAATGGATCGTCGTGGCCGTGTCGGTCATTATGACTTCACGGGCTTTCAACTCGCCCTGGAATACATTCGCACAAGCCATTGCCTCAGGGGCCTTGATAGTCTTGTAAGTTTTCGCCTGCCCTGTTATACAGACAAAGGCGAGGAGGATGGTGATAAAGGCATTCTTCTTCATAAGAACAGAGATGTTTGGTTTTACTTTCTTTCAAAGTGTGGCTCGTCATCACGACGCGCCACACTGGACCCGGGTTGACCTTTCTTATTGAATCAAAATCAGGTTTATTTCACGATGACTCTTGGATGATAATCGAAGAGTTTCTGGTTGTCGCGGAGTTGCTGGACGTTAAGGGGGAGCACGCAGCCTGACCAATTGGCGCCCCATGCACTAAAGGGCTCTCCAGCAGGATCAATATACGTAATATTAGATACGTCAAGGGGTAACGGATCGAAGACCAACACATAGGCCACATAATCCCCTGCCATGCCCTTCATGAAGAAAAGTTCGTCCATAGGCAGACCTTGTACCTCTCGAAGTTTGTACTGATGCCCCGTTTCGTCAATCAGTTTGGTATCCCGCTCAAAACTCCAATATTCGGTGGTCCAGTTCTGCTCGTAACCAATGGCGACATAGGTAGCATCTGGCGTGCGCCACATGGCCATCGTATGGTCCACTACAGGTTTGATCAGATGGGCATCTGTCACCACCTTCCACGTGTTCCAGTTCTGTCGGTCGTAGGGTTTGTCCTCGCTCATATGCGCTTTCTCCAAGCGGGGCTTATGGAATTGTGGGATAGTGTCGTAGTCCAAAGGCTGCCATGTGCCGAATACCTGATGGCGGATGGTGACAGGGGCACCCATCATTCCCCAATTGGGAAGACCATAAATCCTAACGTCCTTAGTCGTTTCAGCCAGAGGTGCGAAGAATATCTTCAGGTCGATCACATCGCCCTTCTTCGCTCTGACGGTGAAGTGCTTGCGGTAGGTGTCAGGCTCTGTACGACGGATACGGTATTGGACGCCCGTCTCCTGATCCACGAGGCTTGTCTCCTCTGAGGTCAGCCATAGGTTGGTCACCTCATCTGCTGGCATGCGGAAGTAGCAGTGCAGCACTGTCTCATTGTTTTCCTCAGTCAGTCGCCAACTCATGGGCATCATAGGCTGGTCGTCAAGTGGCATGTTAGCCACCTCTGGGAAGATCTTCAGGTAATCCTTCTCTATCGCGAATCCCTTTGGCTCGCAATAGTCCTTGATCCACTCCATATTCGTCATGTGCCATGAAGCTGTGGTCTTCTTCGAATTCTTGTCCTGTTTTACTTCCGGACGTGACACAAATACACCCACACTCTTAGCATATTCCTTCGTTTGCGCTTGCGAGGCGAGACCCGTCATCGCCAGGAGGCTCATTAAAAACAATCTTTTCATAAGGCTTTGTAGTTTAAAAATCTAATGTACTAATATTATGCGTCAGCTGTTCGCGATAATTCTGATAACAGGCCGAAGAGACATTGGTCTCTATCGGTGAGTGGGAACTGAAGAGTAGGATGCGCTCGCCGACGAGGCGTTCTGCTATCCAGAGGTATTTCTGGCCCTTGCGCAGATCCTTCAGGGTGAAGAAGAACTGCTGGTGGGAGAAGTTCAGCAGGTAGCCAGGTGTCTTGCTGTCGTACCAGCAGGCGGCTTGCAGCAGACGGCCGAAGAGATCCATTCCCTGCTTGTCCTCAAAGACATAGGCCTTGCTGATGATGGCACTGTCTCCACTGCCCGAGGTACAGTCAAGTGCTACTGCCTTTACCTGATTGTATTCAGCCATCTTGACAATGAACTCATCCATGTGGGCAGGATCCTGATAGGTGCTGTCCTCGATGTTCCTGATGGCGGCGTAGTGAAGTCGTGGCTTATTAGCTGATTCAGGAAGAGGGAGGTATTCAGCACGCTGATACTCTTCTTCAACGATAGGCTGGTCTTCCTTGGACTGAGGAACCTGCTTGGATGCTTTCTCGTCCTTGAGGACGATGCGTTCGATATGCTCGGACGGTGTGTCCAGTGGCTTCGGCGACATGTCCATAGGCTTCTGAGTCTCAGGATGTACGACCTGAGCCACGACGTCTGGTTCCTCAGGATGATACTCTGGCTTTGGCCATACGATCATCAGGGCGACGGCTATAGAGGCGGCTGCGGCCAGGATGGCAGGCCAGCGCCAACTGACGATGCGGGCCTTGCCTTCATCCTCCTGACGGCTAGGCTTCATGTCGGGCAGGCTGTTCATGATGCGGTCCGTCAGTGCGTCGGGATCGTCGATCATGGGTTGCTGACCTTTCAGTCCTTCTAATATATCGTCTATCTTATTCATATCCTAATTCCTTGAGTCGTTTTCTGATTGTCTGACGGGCTACGAAGAGATTACTCTTGATTTGCTTGGCATCGAAGCCCGTGATCTGTTCCGCTTCTGCAGAGGAGAGTCCTTCGAGTTGGATGAGCGTGAACACCAGTCGTTGCTTGTCACTCAGACCCTCGACCAGCGTCTTCACGATGGAGACCCATTGTCCGTTTTCCAGTGTCTGCTGACTGTCGTTGTCGGAGGCAAAGCGTCGCAGGGCCAACTGATCCTCAGGCATGCTCACAACACGGTTCGTCCGTCTCAGTTTGTCGATGCACAGCCGGGAGGCGATTGTATAGATCCATGTGCCGATGGTCTTCTGCTGATCTAAGTCCTTGATGCGCTGCCACACTCTGATGAATGTCTCCTGCACCATGTCCTTGGCCTCTTCTTCGTCGCACAACATCTTCAACGCCAGCGAGAAGATCATCCGCTGATGTGTCTGTACCACCCATCGGAAGGCGTCCTTGTCGCCTTGCTGGCAGCGGGTGATCATGTCGCGCTCTGTCTGAGTCATTGAATGGTTGTCTATTTAATTTACGACGAAGGTAGGCAAAAGTCAAATGATAAACGAAGAAAAGTTGAAAATCTGTCTGACAATTAATATCTTTTAGTCTTTTACCACTGCTTTTTATCAAAACAAATGCGAAGAGTGCTTAATTTGCGCAAAAAGATTTGTCTGGACTTGGGGATTTCCCTACTTTTGCAACGATGAATCGATTCACGATGAGGAAAAGGATGCTTTGGCTGTCGCTGATGATGGCGTTTTCGGGCTTGTCGGCTGCCGACCAGAAAAGGATGGTGGACTAGCAGATCGGAAGAGCGTCGTGTAGGGAAAGAGTGTAGATCTC
>ERZ809472.47-NODE-47-length-31567-cov-11.717790_pt1 | contig 31567 bp, 21 predicted proteins | sample MGYA00521274_ERZ809472 | MGnify/ENA primary metagenome ERZ809472 (study PRJEB31581, sample SAMEA3312791) | metagenome | study: EMG produced TPA metagenomics assembly of the PRJEB8939 data set (Metagenomic analyses of Rumen microbiomes reveals... | reverse complement strand
AACTTGAGATACCCTCGTAGAGGGTGTTTCGCAATAAATATTTTCGAATGAAAAACATTGCAAAAATACTTTTAAAGATCTTTGCAGCCTTTTGGCATGGATTGTGTCGTGTTTCCAGTTTGTATTCAACTCTATACCGTGGTAGACCTTGGTATGTGAAATGTTTGTCGGCCTTTTTTTCATTTATTGTGGTCTTCATACTCTACCTTGTTTCCGTGGATTTCAACTTTCTTGGTCTTTTTGGCAAGTCTCCGAGTATGGCAACCATTTTAAACGCACGTCCGGCCCAGGCCTCGGAAATCTACAGTGCTGACAGCGTGTTGATTGGCAAATTTTTCAGCGAAAACCGCACTCCCGTGGCTTTCGAAGATGTGAACAGTGTGTTCTGGGAAGCCCTGATCGACACTGAGGATGAGCGGTTTTTCCGTCATTTCGGAATTGACTTTCCCGCCTTTGCAGCTGCCTTGAAAGATTATGTCATACATGGCGAGGCACGTGGCGCATCAACCATCACACAACAGTTAGCAAAGAATCTGTTCCGTGTACGTACAGAGTATAGCACAGGGTTGTTGGGTAAGATTCCTGGAGTGAAAATGCTCATCATGAAGACGAAGGAATGGATTCTGGCGGTTAAGTTAGAGAACCATTTCACCAAGGAAGAGATTCTCACGAAGTATGCTAACACCGTGGACTTCGGTTCCAACGCATACGGTATCAAAACGGCCTGTAAGACTTATTTCGGCATCAAGCCCTCGGAACTGACAGCTTCACAGGCTGCCGTGCTTGTAGGTATGCTCAAGGCCACTACTTATTATAATCCCCGTCTGCATCCCGACAACAGCATGAGGCGTCGCAACACCGTGCTTGATAACATGGTGGCCCACGGACACCTTACCAGCGTCGAGTGTGACTCATTGAAGGAGCAACCCATCAAACTGGATTACAGCGTGGAGAACGCTTACGACGGCGATGCCGATTACTTCCGCGAGGCACTGAAGAATAATATCCGCCAGTGGTGTCGTGACTATGGTTACGACATCTACACCGATGGTTTGCGCATCTACACCACTATCGACACCCGCATGCAGCACTATGCTGAGAAGGCTGCCCTGGAGCAGATGAAGAGTTTGCAGGCGGTCTTTGACGAACATTGGCGCGGCATGAACCCCTGGCAGGACGAACAATACCGTGAGATTCCTGGTTTCATCGAGAACATCGCCAGCCGTCTACCTATCTATAAGCACCTGCAGAACCGTTTCCCCGACAATCCCGACTCCGTCACCTACTACCTAAACAAGCCACACACGGTAAAACTCTTCAGCTATAATGGCCCCATAGAGCGGGAGATGAGTACACTGGACAGCATTCGCTACATGGTGCGCTTCCTGCATTGCGGCTTTGTAGCCCTGGAACCCAATACTGGACAAGTGAAGGCCTGGGTGGGCGACCTGGATTTCAAGACGTGGAAATATGACAAGGTAACAGCACAGCGCCAGCCTGGTTCCACGTTCAAGCTCTTCGTTTACACAGAGGCTATGAAACGCGGTAGCACGCCCTGCGAGCACCGCATGGACACCTACTTCGCCCTGAAGCTGGACGAAGAGGACAACAAAAAACCGAGATACTGGATTCCGACGAACGCCAATGGTTACTACACTGAGGCGAACATGACGCTGAAGGCGGCCTTTGCACAGAGCGTGAACTCTATAGCTGCCCGTCTGGGGCAGGAGCTGGGTATCAGCAATATTGCTTCAACTGCCCATGACATGGGCATACGTAGTACGCTGGAGGAAACACCTGCTATGGTGTTGGGTGCCAGCGACGTGAACCTGCTGGAGCTGCTCAACGCCTACGCCACGGTGGTCAACGACGGGCATGCCCACGACCCGCAATTCGTCTTGCTTATCCTCGACCGCGACGGACATGAGATTTACCGTGCGCCAGAAGAACAACGTGAGGTTTTATCCTATCGCACGGCCTTCCTCATGCAGCAGATGCTCATGGCCGGACTACGTGAGCCGGGAGGTACGAGCATGAGACTGTGGCAGTACATACATAACTTCCCCGACACCGACTTCGGCGGCAAGACAGGAACGTCGAACAACCACTCCGATGCCTGGTACATGGGCATCTCACCCCGACTTGTCTGTGGGGCATGGGTGGGCGGAGAATACCGTGCCATACATTTCCGCACAGGACAGCTGGGACAGGGCAGCCGAACGGCACTGCCCATCTGCGGACGCTTCTTCGAACAGGTGCTGTCCGACCCAGCTTTTAAGCACTACCGAGCCAAGTTCGAGCCGCCGCACGATCCAACCATTACCCCCGATATATATAATTGTATAGGCTATGATGAGCCTCTCATAGAATTCATCGACAGCCTTCATCTGGGTACTTTCGACTACGACTACGATGAACTTCCTGACGGAACGGTGAGTGAAACGACCGAAACCGATTTGGAAATTCCGGAAAAACAAGAAGAAATCACAGATTAGCCTTGAAGGGGAAAAGCCACTTCAGAGACAAAGCTGGACTATCCTGGAGAAAAACGTCGGATATCTCCAAGATAAATGCCGGATATCTCTGAGATATGTGCCGGTTATCTATAAGAAAAGTACCGTTTATCTATTTATATGGACCTCGACCTGCAGAATAAGGAGTGGCAGGATGCCCTCCAATTAGTGAACTACACCCGTCGGTCGCTCTTCCTCACAGGAAAAGCGGGAACGGGCAAGAGTACTTTTCTGCGCTACGTGGCCGAGCATACGAAGAAAAAACGTGTCATCCTGGCCCCTACTGGCATTGCTGCTATCAATGCCGGAGGCTCCACGCTCCACAGCTTTTTCAAATTACCCTTCTATCCGCTCCTGCCCAATGACATGCGCTATGACCGCAAACATATCCAAGAGACCCAAAAATATACCAGCGCACAAAGGAAACTGCTACGCGAGGTCGAGTTGATCATCATCGATGAGATTTCAATGGTGCGTGCAGACATCATTGACTTCATCGACAAGGTTCTGCGCATATACACTCGCAGTAGTGAACCTTTCGGCGGTAAGCAGTTACTTCTCGTGGGCGACATTTATCAGCTGGAGCCAGTCGTCAAAGAAGAAGATCGGCAACTGTTAAGACCTTTCTATCAGAGCGCCTATTTCTTCAACGCAAAGGTGTGGCAAGAAATACAACTTGTCAGCATTGAGCTGCGCAAGGTCTACCGCCAGAAAGATGACCAGTTCATCGCGCTTCTGGATCGCATCAGGCAGAACCGGGCCACTTCCACCGACCTCAATGCTATCAACGCCCTCGTTTCCAGTCAAATACAGCCCTCACGACAGTCCCATTCGTCCAGTCCCCTCACCATCACCCTGGCTACTCGTCGCGATACGGTTGATGCCATCAATGAGGAGCAGCTTTCCAAGCTACCAGGTGAGCCGACATTGTTCCTCGGGGTTATCAAAGGCGATTTCCCGCAGTCGTCGATGCCCACTCCGATGGAACTTCGGTTGAAACCAGGGGCACAGGTCATCTTTGTGAAAAACGACAAGGATAAGCAATGGGTCAACGGCACGCTGGGCATTATTACCGAAATAGATGAAGAGGGAGGTATGATAGCTGTCTATACCGAGGATGGGCGCGACCTCTCTGTTGAACGGGAAGAGTGGGAAAACGTGCATTACACGTTCAATGAGAAAGAACAGAAGATAGAAGAGGAGCTGTTAGGCACCTATACTCAGTTTCCGCTTCGACTGGCTTGGGCCATCACCGTGCATAAGAGCCAGGGACTGACCTTCCAACAGGTGAACATTGACTTCACTGGAGGGGCATTTGCAGGAGGTCAGACCTATGTGGCCTTGTCACGATGTACCTCACTGCAAGGCATCACGCTCACGGCTCCTATCCGTCAGCAGGACATTTTCGTGCGTGCCGAAGTAGTACAATTTGCCAACCATTACAATAATCAGCAGGTCATTGCCCAGGCCATGCAGGAAGGCAGGGCAGACCGTGAATATCACGATGCCGCCGTTGCCTTCAATCATGGAGACTTCCAAAGTTTCCTGGATCATTTCTTTCTGGCCATCCATTGCCGCTATGACATTGAGAAACCTGTCGCCCGACGTTTCATACGCCGAAAACTGGGCATTATCAATTGTCTGCAGGAAGAAATAGAGCGTCTGAAAGCCGACATGGAGAAACGCGATGACACCCTCAAACGACTGGCTGCTGAGTATGTGCTTATGGGTCGTGAGTGTGAACATGAAAAGATGTACGACGCTGCCATAAGAAATTACGAAAAAGCCCTAGAAATCTATCCAGAAGCAGGTGATGCAAAACGAAGACTGGCTAAAATTAAGAAAAAAAGCCAATCTTCCTGATTTTTCTTTGCACGTAACAAAACTTTTTCGTACTTTTGCCACAGATTTAGATTGTAAGGTGATAAAATGAAGGTTTTATATGTCATAGACTCACTGGCCTCTAAGGGAGGTGCCGAACGCATTTTGACCGAAAAGATGAACTATTTGGTCAGCCGTTTCGGCTACGAGGTAACGGTGGTGACATGCCATCAAAATGTGGACACCTTGCCCAATACATACGATTTGTTGCCGCAGGTACGACAGGTAAACCTATGCATTCCTTTCTATGTACAGTACAAAGTAGGCTATCCTCGGCGATTTTTTGTAAAATTGAAGATTCGGCGGCAGCTGGTACATAATCTGACGGCCTGCGTGCTTCAGGAAGACCCCGACATACTCATTGGCGTGAGCTATTTTGATGCCGACATTGTGTGTGGCATACCATGCAGGGCAAAAAAAATCATAGAGTCTCACGATGCACGGCCATTCACCCTTCAGCGACAAGGATTAAGCCGATACTGGTTCTCCGACTTGTATATGAAATGGTTTAGACAACGTTATTTCAGCCAAATTGAACAGAGAGCCGACGTAGTGGTGACACTCACCCAAGGCGATGCCTTAGAGTGGAATAAGGCGAAACGTGTGACGGTTATACCCAATTTTTCTATCATGCCAGTTACAGCTTTCAGTACAGGAGAAGAGAAACGTGTGCTGGCCATAGGACGGCTGGAGTGGCAAAAGGGCTTCGACCTGTTGATAGATGCCTGGACTATCATCTCGCCACAGCATCTTGACTGGCGGCTCGACATCATCGGTACAGGAATGCTTGAGGAAGACTTGAAACGTAGAATTTCTGATGCCGGACTCACAAACGTGCAGATTCATCCTTTCACCTCGCAGATAAGCAAAGAATATGCCCGCAGCTCACTTTTCGTGCTGTCGTCGCGCTTTGAGGGTTTTTCCTTAGTGTTGCTCGAAGCGATGCGCCACGGTGTGCCCTGTGTGTCGTTCGACTGCCCCTACGGCCCATCTGACGTGCTGGTCGACGGAATCTCTGGGCTGCTGGCAAATAATGACGATTCTTCCGACCTGGCTGCGAAGATGGGGCAGCTTATGGGCGACAATACTTTACGGAAACGTATGGCGACGGCAGCCATAGAACGGGCAAAGACGTTTAATGTCGATGAAATCATGCAAAAGTGGAAAATACTGTTCAAGTCACTCAAGCCTCAGTCTGCTTAGAAAACGAGAATATAACAAATATTAAGAATAATAGTTAGATGAAAGAAAAGAAGCTGTTACTTGGCGACGAGGCCATAGCACTTGGAGCCATCAATGCCGGTCTTTCTGGAGTTTATGCCTATCCAGGCACTCCTTCGACCGAGATTACAGAGTTTATCCAGGGCAACAGCCTGGCTCGTGAGCGTGGGCTGCACAGCCGCTGGTGTACCAACGAGAAAACGGCCATGGAGGCCGCACTGGGCATGTCGTTCATGGGAAAACGTGCGCTGGTGTGCATGAAGCACGTGGGACTGAACGTCTGTGCTGACCCATTCGTGAACAGTGGCATGACTGGAGTAAATGGTGGAGTTGTGGTCTTGGTGGCCGACGACCCGTCGATGCACTCTTCCCAGGATGAACAGGATTCGCGTTTCTACGGCAAGTTTGCCATGATACCCACCTTCGAGCCGTCGAACCAGCAGGAGGCCTATGACATGATGGCATGTGCTTTCGAGTTCTCTGAGCAGCAGAAACTGCCTGTGCTCTTGCGTGTCACTACCCGTATGGCACATAGCCGCGCAGTGGTAGAAGTGGATGCCGAACCCCGTAAGGAGAATGAATTGAACTACAACGCTGTGGCCAGCAACTGGGTACTTCTGCCGGCCAACGCTCGAAAGCGCAACGACCAGGTGACGGCACAGCAGGCTGTGCTGGAGCAGGCTGCAAATCAATCCACCTATAATATATATATGGAAGGGCAGAACCACTCACTGGGCATTCTGGCCAGTGGCATCGGTTTGAACTATGTACAGGAGTGCTTCCCTGCTGGAAGTCCGTTCCCCATACTGAAGGTCTCGCAGTATCCGCTTCCGAAGAAGTTGGTACGACGTATGATGGATGAGTGCGCAAAGGTGCTTATTGTTGAAGAAGGTCAGCCTTTCATCGAGGATATGGTACGCGGTGTGGCCGACATGCCCAACGTTCACGGTAAACTCGACGGCACGCTGCCTCGTACAGGTGAACTAACCCCCGACGTAGTGAGCAAGGCTATTAATGAATTATCTGCTCACCTCTCACCCTTCACCTCCCACTACCAGTCCTGCGAGGACGTCGTTCCACGTCCACCTGCATTGTGTCAAGGCTGTGGCCACCGTGATGTCTACGCGGCCCTTAACGAGGTACTTAAGGAATATGACTCTCCCCGTGTCTTTGGCGACATTGGCTGCTATACATTAGGATTCCTTCCTCCGTTCCGTGCCATCCACTCGTGCGTTGACATGGGTGCATCCATAACCATGGCCAAGGGGGCTGCCGACGCAGGACAGTGGCCCTCCGTGGCTGTCATCGGCGACTCGACGTTCACACACAGCGGTATGACGGGTTTGCTTGATGCCATTAACGAGAATGCCGACATCACCGTTATAATCAGTGACAATCTGACAACGGGCATGACTGGCGGACAGGACTCGGCCGGCACCAACAAGTTTGAAGCCATCTGCCGTGGACTCGGTCTGAGCGATGAGCACCTTCATGTAGTTGTTCCTCTGCCAAAGAACATGCCTGAGATCACTCAGGCTATCCGTGACGAAATTAACTATCATGGCACCTCGGTCATCATTCCCCGCCGCGAGTGTATGCAAACCCTGCAACGACACTTGAAGCAGAAGAAGGCTCAAGCCAAATAGTAAATTGTAAATCCGTAAATCGTAAATGACAAGATGAAAACAGATATTATCCTTTGCGGTGTGGGCGGACAGGGAATCCTCTCCATCGCCACCATCATTGGCGAGGCTGCCATGAACGAAAATCTTTATATCAAGCAGGCTGAGGTACACGGCATGAGTCAGCGTGGCGGCGATGTCCAGTCGAACCTGCGTATCAGCAGCCAGCCCATCGCCAGCGACCTTATTCCCCATGGCGGTGCCGATGCTATTATCTCTATGGAGCCTATGGAGGCCTTGCGCTATTTGCCTTGGCTGAAGAAAGACGGATGGATTATCACTTCGGCAACGCCTTTCGTGAACATTCCAAACTATCCGGATATGCAGGTCATCAACGATGACATGGCAAAACTGCCCAACGTGATTTCGCTCAACATTGAGCAGATGGCTAAAGACAACGGCATTGCCCGTTCGGCCAATGTTATCCTGCTTGGCGCGGCCCAGAAGGCCATCGGCATTGAGTACACGAAATTAGAAAATGCTATCCGTCGCGTATTTGCCCGAAAAGGTGAGGCCGTAGTCGAAGCCAACATCAAGGCTCTCGCTTTGGGCCGTGAAGCTCAGAAGTAATAATTTTAGTGTAAGCAGCGTCGTCGGCGTTGTACCAAAGCCAATGAAAAACTTTATCATCAGGACTATCACGAGCATTTTCTTCGTGACCACCCTCGTTGTCAGTTTCATGAATCCCCTTGCCCTGGTGTTCCTTTTCGCACTAATTACAGGCATGACTACTTGGGAACTCGTGGGACTTGTCAACGAGCGGCCATTTGTGCAGGTGAACCGTTTCATTTCCACTGTGGCCGGTGTCTATTTTTTTCTGGCAATGGCAGGTCATTGTTCCGGAAGCGTCACAAGCGACACAGTGTTCGTACCTTACTTGATAACAATCATTTACCTCCTTGTGGCCGAACTATACGTCAAAGAGAAAGACCCCATCAACGACTGGGCCTACACCATGCTACCCCAGCTCTATGTGGCTCTGCCTTTCTCAATGATTAACGTGCTTGCTTTCCCTGTCGCGGGTGAATACTCGCCAGTCCTTCCCTTGAGCGTATTCGTGTTTCTTTGGCTCAACGATGCCGGTGCCTACTGTATCGGTTCTTTGCTGGGTCGGCACAAACTGTTCCCCCGTGTCTCGCCAGGCAAGTCATGGGAGGGAAGCATCGGTGGAGCCTTGCTTGTGGTCTGCGGCGCTGTCCTTGCCTGGTATCTGCTTGATGTTTATACTCCTGAAGCATCAAGCCTCTCCCTATGGCAATGGGCAGGTTTGGGACTCACCGTTGTCATCTTTGGAACATGGGGCGACCTCGTGGAGAGTCTCTTCAAGCGTACACTCGGCATCAAGGACAGTGGCAATGTACTCCCTGGTCATGGCGGGATGCTTGACCGTTTCGACTCCACACTTCTCGCCATGCCCGCAGCTGTCGTCTATCTTTTCACGCTTACATTATTATAGAATATCGTCGACAAGATGATAGAGACCGCCGACGTTCCGGGTGCCCAAGATTGAGATACTTGAAAGCCAGCTACACTTTATCGAATAAGTTTCACTTCGCCGTCAGACCCAATCTTGATAATAGCCGACGGATCATGGGGCTTATGTTCCTGCCGTCGGCTCCAACATACATAGTCCACTTGGTCAATAATCCGAGGGTCAATGTCTTTAAAGTTTTGTGCAGCAGGCTCGCCACTGATGTTTGCCGATGTAGAGACAATGGCTTTCTGGAAACGGAAACACAGCTCGCGCGAGAACTGCTCTTGTGTGATACGAATGCCTATCGACCCATCGGTGGCAATGAGGTTCGGAGCCAAGTTCACAGCTCCATCTAAAATCAGCGTCGTAGGCCGCTGACGCTTGCCGCTGTATTCTGATGTGTCTTCCTTCAGACAGTCTATCAGCTGCCAAGCCACGTCAGGCACATTTCTCACATAGCGCTGCAGTCGGGCATCGCTGTCAACTAGACAGATGAGCGACTTCGAGTCGTCACGCTGTTTGATCTCATAAACACGCTGCACCGCCTGTTCATTCGTGGCGTCGCAGCCGATACCCCAGATTGTGTCAGTAGGGTAGAGGATGATGCCGCCACGGCGAAGTACCTCGACGGCATTCTTGATATCTTGTTCCTGTGTCATAGCCCTGCAAAGGTACGTCAAATTTTCTTGATAGACAAAAAATATCTGAGAAAATTTGGCCAACTCCCAAATAAATGCTACTTTTGTCCCGTAATCACAGTCAATGGTCAATAGACAATGGTCAATCCCTTCAGTATTCTCCGTCTCTTTTTTCACGTCAGGCGTCCCAGCGCCATTTCCCTCATGCCCGTTGTCATCGATACCTTCTGGCTCCGCCAAGATTGGCAGGCCATGACTTTCTTCGGAACCATCGTCACTGCCACGCACCGTGATGCACAGCTCATGCAAGAGCACGATAACAGTCTCATACGCCATGAGATGATACACCTGCGTCAGGCTCAGTCTACCCACGACTCATGGCTCCTCTTCTACCTCCGTTACTTATGGTATTACCTGCGCGCACTGCCCCAGAACCGCTACATGAAGCACGCAGCCTACTACATCAACCCCTTTGAACTGGAAGCTTATTGCCACATGGATGACCCTGGCTACCTCGATAAATGCGTCGAGAGCGGTGCTATGGAGTGGCGAGAGCTTGCACGCATGACACCACGGGAGCGACTCAAGTGCTTCTATCCTTCCATCCAAATAGATAATCGGCACCTTTCATAGATATAACCGACGCTTATATGAATATACTCATTATTTTTGCCGCCGCATTGTTACCAGCCTTACTTCTTTGGCAGTATGTATGGCGGCAAGACCCTCAGCCGGAGCCTACCAAATGGCTCAGAAAGGCAGTACTCTATGGCGTAAGCATCTGCTTTCCCGTCGCTATATTGGAGGGAGTGATAATGCATATATTCGGAAGTGAGGCGACGACACTCTTCGGAACGACCATGGAGGCTTTTTTCGTTGCAGCCTTGCCCGAGGAGAGTTTCAAGCTGCTGGCACTATGGCTGTTACTGCGACGCAACCCGTTCTTCGATGAGCATTATGACGGCATCGTTTATGCCGTCTGCGTGGGACTTGGTTTTGCTGCCGTGGAGAATGTGTTCTACATCATTGGTGCTCAGGATGAATGGTTCTCAGTGGCTCTCATGAGGGCGTTGTTGGCAGTTCCTGGCCATTATGCCTTTGCCGTGATGATGGGCTACTACTATTCCCGCTATCACTTTACGGACCATTCTCCACGTACTGCCGTCTGCATCCTCCTCGTTCCCGTAGCTGCCCACGGCATCTACGATGCCCTCGCCCTCAGCGGGCGTGTCAATCCTGTTGTCGGCGGTATCAGTTTCTTTGTCCTCATCATCTTCTGCATCAGGATGCACAAGTTTGCCAGGAAGAAGATTATCGCTCAGATAGACCGAGATAAGGAAAGTTACTCAAAGTGGAGTTTTAAGGAATAGACGTGGTTGCCAGCAACAAAATGAGGCTGCGCCGAGGGACCATTGAGGTCAGTAGTGTTCACCTTATTACGCACGGCAGGAATAACGTCAAGCAATGAGATTCCCGTCTGTGGCAGGTCGTAGAGAATATGGTCGCGACCATCGCGTGGAGTATAAACTCCAACGTAAAGGGGATATTGGAGAGTGTGAGACGGTGAGATGCCGATGGTGCCCTCGCTGGTCAGTAACTGCATCCATTGCACGCCGGCAAAGTAGCCCTTGAACTCTGGATAGAGCCACGACTCGCCTGGAATGGGATCATTATAATCCGTCTGCCAATAACCGAACTGCGGGCCTTCCAAACGATTCTGCCACACACGGTAAGGGCCACGGCCAACCCAACTCTTGTGTGTCACTTTATCTTCGGGGTAGTCGAAGCAGATGCCCATGAGGTCAACGACACCGTTGAACGTTGCCTTGGCCGAAAGCAATACGCTACCGTCGTCGAAGAACCACCAGTCGACGGTCTCCAGGTTACCGTGTCGGTAGTGGACGGTAAGATGACCATTGTCGGAGAGTTCGAAACCAGCATATTCGCCTTGGTCAGCATATTCGGTGTACTGTGTTTTCTTCTGGAAAGCCTCTTTGTCGTCGTGGTTATAGAAACCGTCATCGCTACGGTCGGCACGTTTGGCGGCGATGAAACGAGGGCCGTTAATGGAGATTGAAGATGGATGATTGGCAACGGAAACTTTCTGTAAGTGCCCGTCTTTCTTCGAGAAGGTGTAAGAGGATGGGCCTACCGTCACCGTGAGGGCATCGTCGGTCTCGGTCTTGGTTTGGGACTCTACTCCCAATAAAAAGTCTGAAGGAAATTGATGATTCTTCAGGAATCGCCATGTCATCACCTCTTGGCCATAGGGGTCGGTAGCGGTGAGTTCGAGTAGTGCGCCATTGCCTTTCGGCCAGGGAAGGGTGACGCTTGCACCAGGCTCTACCGACGGCAAGGTAATATTGCCTTCAGAGACGAGTTTTTCAGTCGTCCTGTTGTAGTAGGGAAGGTCTATCCAACGATAACGTAACGAGCAGTCCTTGAGATTGGTGAAGTCATAGGCGTTTTGGATGATAAGTTCTTTGCCAAGTAGTAAGTGTTGGGAGTTAAAAACTGAGTATTCAGGGCTGGAAGCAGAAATTTGGATGGGACTCCACACCTCTTTAATAGTATAATAGCTGCCTTCTTTCTCTCCATGTGGGCCGACGATACCATCGCTGCCGAAGTTTCCTACAGGGTCAAGCAGACCACCCTGATCAGTACGTAAAACGGCCTGGTCTTGCAGGTCCCAGAGGAAGCCGCCGGCACAGCGTGGATTTGACATCATCAGCTTCCAATAGTCTTTGAGGCCAGCACCGTGGCCGCCGTCATAGAGGCCGTGGAGGAATTCGGTGGGCATGAAGATTTCCTTCTGCCGCATGTACTCAGCCGTTTCACCCCACGAGCGGTAATGCTTGGTCTCGAAACCATTGCGGTTGGCCCAGGGGTAAAGGACGACGCGCTGTTGCGGATCAAGATTCGTGAAGACAGGCTCTATGTCGTAGTTGAAGCCACCCTCATTGCCGTTGCTCCAGAAGATGATGCTGGGGTGGTTAACGTCGCGGGCGATCATCTCCTCGGCAATCTGCGAGCCGATGATAGTTTCGTGAGCATTGTGCCATCCAGGCAGCTCGCACTCCACGTAGAGTCCGAGGGAGTCGCAGGCATCGAGGAACTCTGGGTCGGCAGGGTAGTGGGAGAGACGTACAGCGTTCATATTCATTGACTTGATAAGCTTCACGTCTTCAATATTCTTTACCTTCGAGAGAGTGCGGCCAGTCTCAGGACGGAAAGAATGGCGATTAACGCCCTTGATGATAACCTTCTGGCCGTTGATGAATACGCCGTCACCTTCATCTCCATTGTAGCTATGGCGATATTCGATGGTGCGAAAGCCGAAACGCTGGCGCTCCACGTGAAGGGTCTGTCCTTGGCTGTCCTTGAGAGTGAATACGGCAGTGTAGAGGTTGGGAGTTTCTGCTGTCCAGAGCCGAATGCGGGCCGGCACAGGGGTTGTGCCTATAGTGGCATTAAAATCGATGTGTGTACGGTCACTGACAATGGCCGTAGGGGTGCTCTGGGCTATTGTTTTGCCGTAGGAGTCGGCTATGTTGACGCAAAGCTGACAACCAGGCAGGGCACGATTCAAAAAGACATCAGCCTGGAAGCGTCCGTCGGCCTTAGCGTCAATTGCGACTCGACGGATGTTCTGCATAGGCTTGGCAACAATGAACACTGGGCGCCAAATTCCGCCAAAGTTCCAGTAGTCGGCACGTCGCTCGGCAAGGTTTACCTGTGGGTTCGTACTCTCCTTTAGCACTTCCACCTCCAGTCGGTTTTTCTTCTTGGGGCCGAAGAACACGCGGTCAGAGACATCGATGGTATGTCTTGTAAATCCTCCCTGATAGGTTCCAGCTCCAGCTTTTCGTCCATTGATGGTAACACGGGCCTCTGTGAATACGGCCTCAAATATCAACTCTATCTGTCGGCCTTGCCATTCCTGGGGCAGAGTGAACTCAGTCTTGTAAAAACCTTTCTCGTCAGCGATGCCTTCGGGTGTGGCTTTGCCATAGAAGCGCATGCCATACTGGTAGGTGCCGAAGCCCTGCAACTCCCAGCAAGAAGGCACGCCGATCTTTGTCCATTCACCTGCACGACGGCCGTCGCTGCACTTGAAGTCCCACTCCATCATGTCATCGCAACCCGTGCCGCTAAGGTAGAGACGCTCAGTGACCTGTGCTGTCGCATAGCCGAATGACAAAAAACAAATAATGAGAGATATACCCAGCCGGTATGCCGATTTGATCATATTAGTCATAGTAGTAATAATTTTCGGGCAAAGTTAGTAACTTTTCCTGAAACAGCCAAGCGTAAGTGAGAATAGTACGCAAAAAAATGTGAAATGCTTGGCTATTAGGGAAAGAGTAAGTACCTTTGTGGCGCAAAACGAAGACTCCAGATGAAAGAATTCCTGAAGGTACTCCAGCGGTTCATGCCGCCATATAGGAAATTCCTTATATTATCTATAATCTTCAATATACTGTCGGCGGTGCTTAACATCTTCTCCTTCGCCACGCTTATTCCCATGCTTGACATTTTATTTAACACAGGAAACACGGAAAAGGCGACGGAACTGATGGCATGGGACTTGGAGAACGCCTCCAATGTGCTGATGAACAACATGAATTACTACGTGAACCAACTCATCGGAAGCGTTGGCGCCACGACAACATTGCTCATCATCGGCCTTGTACTCGCCTTTATGACGGCACTCAAGACAGGAGCCTATTTCCTTTCTTCAGCCACCATTATCCCGATACGGACGGGTGTGGTGCGCGACATTCGTAACCAGCTATACCAGAGGATTACGTCCTTGCCTCTGGGTTTCTTCACCGAAGAGCGCAAGGGCGACATCATTGCCCGTATGAGCGGTGATGTTCAGGAGGTAGAATCATCAATCATGGCCTCGCTCGACATGCTCTTCAAGAACCCCATCCTCGTGGTTGTCTACTTCTCCACGCTGCTCTTCGTCTCTTGGCAGCTTACGCTCTTCACCATCATCTTCGTACCCATCTTCGGATGGTTTATGGGTGTGGTAGGGCGCAGTCTGAAACGCAACAGCTTGAAGGCACAATCGCTGTGGAGCGATACCATGAGCCAGGTGGAGGAGACACTTGGCGGACTGCGCATCGTGAAGGCTTTCTGTGCCGAGAAAACCATGAACCGCCGTTTCAACGGTGTAAACACTGCCTACCGCAATGACATCATGCGCGTAAACATTCGTCAGTCGATGGCTCACCCCATGAGCGAGTTCCTCGGCACTTTAATGATTGTCATTGTGCTTTGGTTCGGCGGCATCCTTGTGCTCAACAACCAGACCATCACTGGCCCGTCGTTCATTTACTATATGGTCATCCTATACTCTATCATCCAGCCGCTGAAGGAGTTTGCCAAGGCGGGCTACAACATTCCCAAGGGTCTTGCATCGATGGAGCGCATCGACAAGATTCTACAGGCCGATAATCCCATTAAAGACCCTGAAAATCCTCGTCAGCTGCCGAGCTTCGAGCACGAAATAGAATTCCGAAACGTCTCTTTCCGTTATGGTGAGCAATGGGTGCTGAGAAACATCAACCTCGTAATCCCCAAGGGCAAGACCATTGCCATCGTCGGTCAGAGCGGCAGTGGAAAGTCAACACTTGTCGACCTCATTCCACGTTACTACGACGTGCAGGAGGGCGAGGTGCTTATCGACGGAGTGAACGTAAAAGAGTTGAAGAGCAGGGAATTGCGTAGTCTGATTGGCAATGTCAATCAGGAAGCCATCCTTTTCAACGACTCGTTCCGCAACAACATCTCTTTCGGCACAGAAAATGCTACCGAAGAGCAGATAGCCGAGGCCGCTCGGATAGCCAACGCCTACGATTTCATTACACAGTCGGAGCAGGGTTTCGACACGAACATTGGCGACCGTGGCAGCCGACTCTCTGGCGGTCAGCGTCAGCGTGTCTCTATTGCCCGAGCCATTCTGAAGAACCCACCAATACTTATCCTCGACGAGGCCACGTCGGCCCTCGACACCGAAAGCGAGCGACTGGTGCAGCAGGCACTTGAACACCTGATGAAAACACGCACCACCATCGCTATTGCCCACCGACTTTCAACCATCAAGAATGCCGACGAGATATGCGTACTCCATGAGGGTCGTATCGTGGAACGTGGGACACACGACGAGCTGTTGTGTAAAGATGGATATTACAAGCACTTACACGACATGCAGCAGTAGTTAGCCAGCAATAGCGCCAACGCAAAATAGCTAAATTATTAATCTTTAAATTTAACGATTATGAAACAAAAGAAATTCATCCTTCAGGAGAGTGAGATCCCAACACAGTGGTACAACATTCAGGCCGATATGCCCAATAAGCCGCTGCCGCCTATCCATCCTGCTACGAAGCAGCCGCTCGGTGTCGATGACCTGGCGCACATCTTCCCACGTGAGTGCTGCGTGCAGGAGATGGATCAGGAGCACCGCTGGATAGACATTCCCGAGGAAGTGCTCGACAAGTACAAGTACTACCGTTCTACACCCCTCGTTCGCGCCTACGCCTTGGAGGAGGCTATCGGCACACCTGCACACATCTATTTTAAGAACGAGTCAACCAACCCGCTGGGTTCGCACAAAATCAACTCAGCCCTTCCACAGTGCTACTATGCCAAGATGGAGGGAACAACCAACGTGACTACCGAGACGGGTGCCGGACAGTGGGGTATGGCGCTGAGCTATGCCGCCAAGCTCTACGGTTTGGACTGCGCCGTCTATCAGGTGAAGATTACCATGCAGCAGAAGCCTTACCGCTCGATTGCCATGCGTACCTTTGGTGCTGCCGTCACTGGCTCGCCTTCCATGTCGACCCGTGCCGGTAAGGATATTATCACCGTTGACCCCACACATCCAGGTTCTTTGGGAACGGCCATCAGCGAGGCTGTGGAGCTGGCCACGACGACCCCCAATTGTAAGTACACGCTGGGCTCGGTGCTCAACCACGTAGGCCTGCACCAGACCATCATCGGACTGGAGGCAGAGAAGCAGATGGAGTTGGCTGGCGAATATCCCGACATGGTGATTGCCTGTTTCGGCGGTGGCTCAAACTTCGGTGGCATTGCCTTCCCCTTCATGCGCCACAACATCCTCGACGGCAAAACGACGGAGTTCATCGCCGCTGAACCTGAGAGTTGCCCGAAGCTCACACGCGGAAAATTCCAGTATGACTTTGGCGACGAGGCCGGCTATACGCCCCTGTTGCCCATGTTCACCCTGGGCCACCAGTTCAAGCCCGCCAACATCCACGCCGGCGGACTGCGCTACCACGGTGCTGGAATGATTGTCTCTCAGCTCATCAAGGACGGACTGATGCACGGTGTTGACATCCCACAATTAGAGAGTTTCGATGCCGGTATGCTCTTTGCCCGCACAGAGGGCATCATCCCTGCTCCAGAGAGCTGCCACGCCATCGCTGCCACCATCCGCGAGGCTCAGAAGTGCAAGGTAACAGGCGAGAAGAAGGTTATCCTCTTCAACCTCTCAGGACATGGACTCATCGACATGCCCAGCTACGACCAGTATGTCAACGGCGACCTGCAGAACTATGCTCTCAGCGACGACATCATCGCAAAGAATGTGGCTGAGCTGGAGCAGATAGTGTAGACTAAAAAACTATCTAATACCATCGGGATTTTAACAAATACCGACGTGGTATCAATGAATCCCGACGCGATTTTATCAAATCCCGTCGGGATTTTTACTTTACCCCGTATCTTCTTCCTTCTTTGAACGGAGCCTTCTCATATTTTCCCCCGTAGTTTTATGAGTTTTCCGTATAGTGGTTTTCCTATAATCCGAATCGAATCCGAAGAAAAAAAATATTTCTTTTTCATTTTCCTTCTTTTGTCGTTTTTTATTTGTACTTTTGCATCTTGTAAACAAGAACTTTACTTTTCGCAAGTCCCTGATAAATGTTGATAAAGTCAATGAGGACACTATTTCTTTCTTCCGCATTGTTGTTGGCTGTTACAATAAGTGCCGCTGGCTATGTACCTCGCGATTTGGTGTGGACGACCCAGAGCAGGAACAGCAGCGAGTCGATGCCCTGCGGCGGTCACGATATTGGTATGAACGTGTGGGTAGAGCAGGGCGATGTGCTATTCTACGTACAGCAGAGCGGTTGGTTTGACGAAAACAACACATTGCTGAAGGCCGGGCGATGGCGGCTGCACGTGGAAGGCAACCCTTTCGACAAGGCCGACTTCCGCCAGCGCCTGTGCCTCGACGACGGTGCTATATATATAAGTGGTGGCGGCACGGAAGTGCGCCTGTGGGCAGATGTGCTCGAACCTGTAGTGTTTGTTGCGACTCAGTCGCAACAGACGGTAAAAACTACACTGAGCTATGAGTGCTGGCGTTACCGAGACCGCCCTGTGACGAAGGCCGAGTGCCAGCAATGTACCTATAAGTGGGTGCTACCCAAGGACTGTACAACCTTTGCCGACAGCATCATAGCAAACGACGATTGTCTGACTTTTAGCCATAGGAACCGAGCAGAGACGGTTTTTGATTTCACCGTCGCCCTCGAGCAGCTTAATGATATCAAGGACTCACTTTACAACCCCATCGGCGGGTTGAACATGAAAGGAATGATGTATGCGCCAGGGTTTCAGTTTGAAGGCACAACTGTAGGAAAATATGCAAGCACCGACTTCCGTTCCTGGAACTATTCGTACAACGACCTGCGCTCATCCTGCATCGTCATCGACTTGCGCTATCTGCGTCATCAGCTATATGAGGAGAAGGTTATTGATGGCTGCGGAACGGTGGCTCCATACGTATTCCCTTCTTTGAGCGTCAGAGATTCGTACATGCGCTCTGCCCGTTGGTGGCATGACTATTGGCAGCGCAGTTGGATTCAGACCGACAATGCAGAGGCCGCACAGATGGTACGCAACTACGAACTGATGCGTTACATGCTCGGCTGTAACGCCTACGGCGAGTGGCCCACGAAGTTCAACGGCGGACTCTTCACCTTCGATCCCGTCTATGTGGACTCCACGATGGCCTTTACCCCCGATTATCGCAAATGGGGCGGCGGCACAATGACGGCACAGAATCAGCGATTGGTGTACTGGCCCATGTTGAAGAGTGGCGACTACGACATGATAGAAGCGCAGATAGGCACCTACCATCGCATGTTGCCCAACGCCATTGCCCGTACACGTCACTACTGGGGACACGGCGGTGCATCGTTTACCGAGCAGATTGAGAACTTCGGACTGCCCAATCCAGCCGAGTATGGCAAGCATCCCGAAGGAACCGACCCAGGCGTTGAACGAAACGCTTGGCTGGAATATCAGTGGGACACCGCCTTGGAGTTTGCCATGATGGAAAGCCTCATCCCAGAAATCTCACCCCAGAAACCTCTCCGAAAGAGTAGGGGAGTGTGGAGTCTTGCTACCGAGACCCTTCGTTTCTTCTTCGAGCATTACCAGTGGCAAGCCAAGAAGTTAGGAGCGAAAACACTTGACGAGCAGGGACATCTCATCATCTACCCTGGCTCGGCCTGTGAAACCTACAAGATGGCCTACAATCCTTCGAGCACCATAGCGGCTTTGCGTGCTGTAAGTGAAGCTTTAAACATGAAGAACGATACCATACCAGATATTCCCTTGAGGGTAATCGACGGTGACACTTGCATTGCCCCCGCCGTGGCCTGGGCCCGCATACAGAACACGGAGACACCGCAGCTCTATCCTGTTTGGCCCTGGCGCATCTACGGCCTTGGCCGTCCTGATTTGCAGACCGCCCGTAACACCTACCTGAAAGACCCGCATGCTGTGGAAATGCGTAGCGCGAAAGGCTGGAAACAAGATAATATCTGGGCTGCCTGTCTGGGGCTTACCGACGAGGCACGTAGGCTGAATACTGAGAAACTCGCCAACGGGCCTTATCGCTTCCCTGCCTTCTTTGACCCAGGCTTCGACTGGGCTCCCGACCATAATCGCGGAGGTGCAGGTATGATTGGCTTGCAGGAAATGCTGTTGCAGGAGGCTCCCGACGGTGAGTTGTTGCTCTTCCCTGCCTGGCCTCGCGAGTGGAATTGCCGTTTCCGTCTGCATACTCTCGACGGCCGTACCGTAGAGGCAAAAATAGAGAATGGAGAAGTCTTACTTTGCGAAATCCCAGATGTATGATTTTCTGTCGGGCTTTCCGTTGAAAGTGCGGCGAACGCTCTCCACCTGTTCATAAAGCATAGGAACTTTGAATGTCTCCAGACGGCCCCGAAGATGCTGGGCCAATGCACGTTTGTCGAGCACCTCGCCTTCCTTCACGGCAACGAGGAGCTTCAGCGCCTTTCCCGTTATCTTGTGGTCAACAGAAATGCAGATGCAGTCGGCAACCGAAGGATGGCTCATGGCGGCATCCTCCACTTCCGTGGGTGCCACCTTGAAACCACCCACGTTTATCACGTCGTCCTCGCGTCCTTGCAGGTGCAGACGGCCTTTTCCGTCGATGGTGCCTAAGTCGGAGGTGTAGAGCACTCCATCGCGCAGTACCTGTACAGTTCGATCTAGTTCCCCAACATAGCCAGTCATCAGCGTGTCGCCAGTACATGCAATATGACCAGTATCGGTGATATGCACTCCAGAATGGGGCATTGGACGACCAAGACAACCAGGAGTACAGAGATTTGAATTGAAATTGTGAGTACAAATGATTCCTGTCTCTGTTGACGCATAGGTGTTGTAGAGACGGCTTTTCGGCAGCAGACGGCAGAGCGCTTCCATGTCGGTCTGAGCCATAGCTGCGGCTCCTGTCTCGATGAAATCTATACGATCGGCAAGAACTGCAAGACGGTCGGAAGCGAACTGGAGCAGGATACGGGTACTGGCAGGAACAAGGAAGGTGGCAAACTTATGATGCTCTGTGAAGGCATTGAAGAAGGCATTGAGGTCTTTCAGTCCGTCGACGATAATCAGCGTTGCGCCAAGAAGCATGACAGGATAGACCTTTGACAGCGAACCGATATGGTTCAACGGACCGTTAACAACGAAATGAAGGTCTGGAGTAAACCCCTGTCCAGCAATGAGGTTCTCGGCATTGGCAAGGATGACCTTGTGGCTCACCATCACACCTTTCGAGTGTCCTGTGGTGCCCGTGGTGTAGAGCACGTCGGCAGTACCCGAAGGACAACGGTGGGCTGTGAGCTCGGCACTGATGCGCTGGAAGGCTTCTTCTGGCATGTCACGCTCAAGAGGGGCTGCTACGAGTCCAAGACGGTGGAGTGCAAAATAAGTGACAAGGAAGTCGGTTGTGGAAACGGCTCGGAAGGGAACAATAGGTGCTGAGTCAGAATCGGGTAACAGCAGCTCTGCCTTCAGTTCCGCAGCACGGCTTTCTATACGGTTCTGGAGGTCTGCATAAGTGCAGCGGTCGCTTCCGCAGACGATGGCAAGCTTGTCTGGCTGGAGGGTGGCATGACGGGCGATGTAGGCTTCAAGAGTGTTCATAGTCCACATTCACAGTTCACAGTTTAGAGTTCACAGTTCACAGTTTGGAGTTCATAGCTTTTGCTCCACCATGGCTACAATGCTATCCAAGGAGCAGAGGTTGCGAGGAGTGGCATCGCTGGCATCTAAATGTATGCCAAACTCGTCGGAGAGGAGCATGAGAATGGTAGTGACTCCCAGCGAGTCAAGCTCGCTGAAGAGGAAATCGGAGTCAAAGTCCACCAAAGGAAGGGCATCCTCAAGCAGAGATCTGATTTTTTCTTTCATAGTCTGATAATTTGGAGGTCAGGGTAAGCAGACCGTAACTGGTCTGTCTGACTCGGAACGTTTTTCTCTAAGAAGGTGATGTTTGGAGCTAATTGATCGGCACTATGACGCGCAACAACGAGCTTGTCGGCATCGGCATCAATGGCAAAGATGGTGGCTTTGGGATTCCGCAGGGCCAGCAGCAAAGGCACTTCACCATAGCCACAGTTGATGACGGCGATGGCTGTGCAATCAAGGTTTGAAACATCAGACGTTGACAGTCGGCGTAGTCCACGGGCTACGCTGGTCGTTATATCAAGTCCTTTGTATCTGTAGCGGTCATAGACCAGATGGCGCAAATAAGCTTGAGTACCAGGCTTTTCCGCAAACAGGCGATACCATAGCAGGGCTAACGAGAACGGACGTTGCCTGTAACAACCATTTTTGGTCACCAGCCAACGGAAGATAAACGGAGGAAGAAACCAGGCTGTGAGCACCACACAGAACATGCCAATAATAGTCACCTGTGCCAATGAGCGCAGGGCTGGATGCTGGGCAAAGATAAGAGTGCCTATGCCTATGAACATAATGAGGGCAGAAAGGATAATGCTCTCCTTGTAACTGGCAAGCATAGGACGTCGATAAGCATATTCGTACTGGCAACCCTCGGTCATGAAGATGGTGTAGTCGTCGCCCTGACCGAAGATAAATGTGGCCAGAATGATGTTCACCACGTTGAAATGGATGTCCAGAAGCGACATGATTCCCAGTATCCAAAGCCAACTGACGGCCATGGGAAGGAACGACAGGATGGCAAGTTCCAGACTGCCTAATGAGAACCAAAGGAATAGGAACACGATGAGACCGCACACCCATCCGATATAGTTGAAGTCATCGGAGAGGTGTGTGGCGATGGAACTGTTCATACCCTCCACATCGAAGGCGTAGGAGTAACCTTCGCTGTTGTCGTTGGATGAGACACTGTAGTTGTCTATTTCAGAAGTTATGTCAGAGACCGTGCAGGAAGAATCAGTTATGAGGGTCTCAATGACGTTGTATGTGGAATCCGTAACAGCCAAGCAAGAGGCGAAAACGCTGGTGGTAAGGGGTACAAAGAACGATTGTGGCTGTGACGCGAAGTTGCTATGAAGTAGTGTAAAAAAGTTATCGAAAGTGTTCTCGGCAAAGCCTTCGGCCTGAGCTGACTGAAGCGTTTTCTCCTCCAGTTTTTTTCCATAGCGGTTAATGAATTCACGCCAGAGAGCGAGTCGACGCTCCTGCTCCTGACGAGAACATAGAAACTGCTGGCAGCCGCTTATGGAGATGACTTTCCCCTCGCTCTTTAATTGTTCCAGCAGTGGCTGAAGTTTGGAGGAGCGTGAAAGGGCCGCATCAGAAGTGGTATCAGAGGAAACGACGTAGATGGTATGAGCGTTGAGGCTTGAGGTCTGAGGGTTGAGGCTTGAAGCAAAGTACTCCATATCTTGCCGTTGCTGCGGAGTCATATAGTTAATGTTCGCAATGTTTGCGTCAAAGGTGGTATCAAGGCTAAAATAGCCAAGGATAAGGGTGAGCACGACAATAACTCCAAACACGATCCTTCGTCTAAGGGGAAAGTGGAAACGTCGAAGAGGCTCTTTCCTCCCTTCAGTAGAGGGACTGGAGGTGGAACCTATTATCTGCGGCAGGAAGATAAGCACAAAGAGAATTGTACCTACGAGCAGCAGCGAACTGAAAAGCCCCAGGTCACGCAGTGCCACCGACTCCAGCGGAACAAGGGCAAGGAAAGCGCCCACAGTGGTGATGTTGCCCACGACAAGCGGGGCGACAATCTCGCGCAGGGCCTGACGTACGCCCGTCGTGTGTCGCAGGTGGGCGATAAGGTGCAAGGGATAGTTCACGGCAATGCCTATGATGACCGATGAGATGCCGACAACAATGACCGATACACTGTCATGCAGCAGAGCCAGCATACCCATGGCGAACAGCCACCCCCAGGCTATGGATAGCACGATGAGCAGCAAACTGCGCACACGCCGGAATACCGTAAAGAGTAGACCAACTATGAGCAACAAGGCCAGCGAAACGGCCAGCAGACTGTCTCTCTTAATCTGGTCTGCATTACCAACGGCAATGACAGGGCCGCCGGTGAAATGGATGTCTATGTCAGGAAAAGCTTTCTCTGTTTCTGCTGCACAGTCCTCTAAGAACTGCATAAGACGGGCATTACGGCTGGTCTCGCTGCTTCCAAATGGCGACTGCATGAGGATAACGGCACGGCTCATGTCGGGGGTGAGGATGTAGCCGTCGTAGTTCTCATAGCTGATTGTCATCTGCCGCTGTTGCAACATGGCAACAACAGGCGTGAAGAGGTTCAGCGGGTCGCGCCCCACGTTCTGTGCCAAAAGGCCAGCCATTGGGAAGAGCAGCATCTGTTTGTCGGCGGCCAGCTGCGAAGGGATGTAGTCATCATCGGTGAGAAGGCTGTCCATACGTGCATAGTCGCTGTCGGTGAGGAAATAAGGCATGTTCGTGTAGATGAACTGTGCTGTCTGTTCTACCTGTTCCATGTCTATCTGCGTCATCATACCCTCGGAAATGCCCATCGTGTCGCGCTCCTGCACTTTGGCGGAAAACGCATCGACAGCAGCTGTAAGCATTTCGGGCAATGCAAGCGTACAGGTGTCGGAATGGGCGACGATAGCTACGATACGGCTGGCACCCGATATCTCTTGATACACTTTCAAGGCCTGTCCGTACTTGCTGCCTAAAGGAAGGAAGTCGGTAATATCCTCCTTGTAGCGCTGGCGTGACAACAATGCCATAAGCACTACTGTCAACAACAGCAATGCCGTTAGGTATAATCCTCGCCGCGCCTTCAGATAATCATAGATATGAGTAATGATTTCCGACATCCTGATTTGTAAAAGCCTTTGTCAATAATTGTTTACGGGATTTGCATATATACCGATAAAGATTTCGCGCAAGCGGTCAAGGTCGCAAGTATCATAGCGATCGAGCTTTGAGAGGCGGGCCGTGAAGGCATCGTACTGCTCATCGGTGTAATGCTGACGGTGACGGGTGTTGCCGTAGAGCATGTCGTGGGCAATGTAGTTATTAGGATAGAGACGGTAGGCGGCCTTTATCCGCTTGTCGAGCAGAAGGGCCACCGACTTGTGGTACTCGCTGTTCGTCTGCCCCTCGAATCCAGCCAACTCTTCGGCGGTAATGGGCTGACACAGCTGAATGTGTACACGACCTTTCTGCTGCATGATACCGGTAAGAATGCTATTCAAGTCTTCGCCGGGCTTCTTTACGTAGCGTGCATACTGTGACTGGTAGAGTTCCAATGCTTTCAGTATGTCACACGATTCCCACTCATAGCTGATGGCTACCGGAACAATATTTAGCTCTGCAAGTGCTTTCACGCGATCCTTTGGCTCACTCATGCAGAACATTTTAATAATACCCTGGTCTGTACTGTCGATGCCGTTCTTCGTGCGTCCGTTGCGCTGTGCTATCCACACCGATTCGCCTTTCTCGCGTATGCACCAGCGGATATACTCCGATAGATGCTGTGAGGCACGGTAGAATTCGCGAATATCCCCCCCAGGACGCTCCACACGAAACATCTTGTTGGCCTTGCCCACGTCAATGACCACAGGGTGGGTCATCAGGTTGGCACCGAAGGTTATCTCTGAGGTCTCAAAACCGTTAATCACGAAGTAATACTGTAACAGACAGGCATCGAGCATGATGTCGCGGTGGTTCGACACAAAGAGGTAACGCTTCTGTGGGTCAAGATGCTGAATGCCATCAGCGCTGAACTCACTGATACTACGTCTGATGACCTGTTTGTTAACTTGAGCCATCGTATCGTGCTGAAACTCGCGGATGGTTGTAAACGAACAGATGCGCTCACGTGCGGCCTCGATTGTCATTTCAGGATAGACGTATGATGACAACAGCGGAAACACATCACTATGCGCTATGCGTTTCATGGCAGCAGGGATTTCTTCCTCGTAGTAAGGACGGATGTCGTCGAATATCGGGTTCTTCTTCATGGTTTTGAAATGAATGGACTATGGGAGTGAGGTAGGTTTGCGAGCCAGTCCAGGAAAGACTCACGCCACTGTCGGCACTCCGCTGTGCCTTTCGTATCGCTGGCTCCGAAACCGTGGCCGCCAGTGGAATACTGAATATATTTGTGGATGATGCTTTGGGCAGTAAGTGCCGAGTCGAGGAGGACCGAGTTACGGTAGTCCACGACGGGATCATCCTTACAATTCACAAGAAAGACCGGTGGGCAGTCGTATGGCACATGACGCTCCAACGAGAGCAAGTCGCACAACTCCCGGTTTCTCTTTCGCGAGTCACCAAGCAGTCCACGACGCGACCGCCGGTGAGTACATTCCTCAGCCATCGACACCACGGGATAGACAGGAACGACGAAAGCTGGACGCTCATCATTGGGAAGAAGCTCAACTGCCGACATCACCAGATGGCCACCGGCAGAAAAACCCATAACTCCCATACTGTCCGTATTTACACCATAATCAGTAGCATGCTCACGAATGTAACGCAAGGCTTGGCGTAAATCGTCCTGCGGGTCAGGGTAGCGGTTGCCTCGGAAAAGCAGACGGTGATGAGTGACGAAGGCTGGGACATAGGCCGTGCGGTAGCGAAGCACAAAAGCTACGATGCCGTGAGCTTGCAGCCAACGGCCAACAGCATGGCCCTCTGTCTCCATGTCATGCCAGAAATAGCTTCCACCAGGGCACACTACCACACCCACGGCTTTCTGTCCGCTTCGACTTTCTTGCGAATCTACCAGATAGGGCGTCAGCTCTACACGTTTACGACAGTCCGTGCCCTCCCAGATGTTCACCTGAGCTTGGGCTGCAAGGTTGGTGCCGCATTGCAGAACAATGAGAATAATCAGGAAACGAAAGAAGGGCATGAGTTTATCTTATTAATCACATAGTTGATTCCCAGCATGGCTTCGCAGGTGTTGATGGCCGTAAGGGGCACGCCGCAGAAACCATGCAGGTTGTTGTTCTGGCCTGTGAGTAGCAGATTGTCAATTTTTGTCACCACGGGCAGATGTGACAGGGCGATATTGTTACAGTCCTTGCTGAATCCGCAGATGGTACCATCCTTGGATCCGTAGAAGTCGCGGATGGTAAGAGGCGAAGCACTGTTCACGGCTTCTATGCAGTCGGAGAATCCTGAGTGCAGGTCCTCTACCTGTTGCAACAAGGCTTCTGTCATCTTCTCTTTCCATGCCTCATAATCAGATCCGCGATGCCCTACCGTAGTGTTCTCCCATCGGGCAACCATCTCGAAGGGCATGGGAGCCGTGACAAGAGCTTTGTTAGAGTAGTGAACTTCCTCTGTCGGAGTCATAAAAAGGAATCCGAGCGGCCAAGGACGGTCAGAACGACTAAAGTTCCACACATCGTCATAGCGTGTCATGTAATACTCCGAGTGGTTGATATAGGGAAACGTGCCAGGCTTCAGCTTGATAAATAGCGAGAAAGCAGAATGGGCATTAGGAATACTGTTAAGCCGCTCGCGGTAGGCCTTGGGGAAGGCATGCTCGTCCATGAGTCTCAGGAGCGTGCATGGGTGAATGTCGGAGATATAATGGTCTGCAGTATAGACAAGTCCTTTCTTGGTACGCACATACTCCACGTGACGGTTTTTTACCTCAATCCAGTCCACACCGTCGCCAGCAATGACCGTTCCGCCGTGACTGGTAATGACCGATGCCAGCAGATCGGCAAAATGGCTGCTCCCGCCGATAAAACGACTCGCCCCCCGTATGTAGAGTGAACTGATGATGGCGTGTATGTAGGTCGGAGTCACTCCTGGGCGTCCGCCGTAGAGAGGATTCATGTAGGCCAGCACGGCTCGCAGCTTTGGATTGCTTACAAACTGGGCGATGAAGTCGGTAGCAGCCAAGTGAAAGTCGGGCGAAGAGGTAAAAAGTGACGGTCCGCTGGTGGAGGGCCTCAGGTTGAAGAGGTCGGTTTTGTCGGCAATGTGCATCACTGCAGCAACATATTTCTGCAGCCCCTCGCGTTCTTGTGGGAACTGACGTGCCAGCGACTCTACGAACCCCTCGCATCCCTGGGCTATAGTGTAGCTCTGACGGTCTTCGGCAAAGAAGAGTCTGTCCGTACAGTCGTTATCCACATCCATTAGCCTCACCTTGTCTGCTATCCCCAAGTATCGACAGATACGCCAGATATTGCCGCCCGGCCTCATTCCTCCGATGACGTGCATTCCTGTGTCGAACGTCTCGCCAAAACGTCGGAACGACTGCAAACCACCGCCGATGGTGACGTTCTTTTCGAGTACGGTTACCTTATAGCCCTCTTTGGCCAGGATGGCTCCGCAGAACAATCCTCCCACCCCTGCACCAATAATCACTACACTCTTATTCATGGGCTAAAATCTGCTTGTATATTTTTTCCGCCGTGAGAAGTTCGCTACACGTGACGATGGTGCCGACGATGACGCCTTGCATACCATGAGAATTGATATTCTGGCCAGTTTGCAGGAGGTTGGGTATTTTAGTACGGTGAGGCACACGACCAGCAGGTCCCAAGGTGATGTCCTTGGCAATGCCGTACATGCCACCACGTTCGGTGCCGGTATAGTCACGATAAGTGAGTGGCGTGGAAGTGTAAAAACGCTTGATTGCGGCCAGAGTGCCAGGTTGATGCTTCTCCAGCGATGCCAACAGCCGCTGGGCTTTGCGATTTTTGAAATCCTCGTAGTCTTGACCTCGTCGGCCTACAGTAGTGGATTCCCACTGCACAACATCGCTCCACTGCATGTAGGAAAGGACGACTCCCGTATGGGCATATACTGATGTTGTCGAAACATCGGCACTCCTTTCCTGACAGAAATGCATATACAGGAAACCCTTGGGCCACGAGTCCTCATCGTAGAGTTCACAGTCCCAGGGCGTGTCAGTATTGTAACCATAATAATTATGGTTCATGTAGGGCATGCAGCCCTCTTTGAATTCCAGATAGACAGCAAACACTCCTATGGTCTGCTCCATATTATTAACCCGCTGGCGGAAGGCAGGACGGATGAGTCGGGAGTCGGTAAGCTCCAGTGTCCGCTGGGGATGGGCATCGCTGATAATATAGTCGGCAGGGAAGAAATCATCTGTAGCCGTGAGCACACCTGTGGCATGCGTGTCGTCGCACACGATTTTCACAGCCTGTTGCCGTGTGAGCACCTGCCCACCATAACGCACGATGGTCTTGGTCAGTGAACGGGTGATGGCATCGCTGCCCCCCACAATGCGAAAGGCACTCTGGTTATAGAAGTCCATCACAAAGGCATGGGTGGCAAAAGGGGTCTTGTCGCGTCGGGCAGCATAAAGCGGAAGATTACCTACCAGTACCTTGGCTAACAAAGAATCGGTGATAAGCTCGTCGATGACACTATTCATACTGCACAGCTGATACTCCGTGTTGAGGGCAGCATCACTGCTTGCCTGACGCATGGAGGCAAGCGTTGAGGCGGCGGCCACACGCTCCACGGCATCATAGTATCGGACCAGATTGTCCTTTTGCTGGGGAAAATAGGAGGCCATCTGCTCAATAAACGGCTCCCGCCCATTGGCAAAGCGGAACTGCTCTCCGGCTAAACCGATAACCTCGTAGCCTGTAGTATCGAGCTGAGACAGAAAGACATCATCGCAGGGACTTCCATTATTACTACTTAGGAGTTCCAGATAGTGCATGATGCGGTTCATGGTCTGTCCCTCAGCGGCACTGCCTATGAAATGCATGCCCGTCTCAAAGCGTGCACCTCCTCGTGAGAAACACTGCAGACAGCCTCCCGCCTGTGCTCCCTGTTCCAGCACAGTTACCTCATAACCATTCTTCGCCAGGATAACACCACACGTCAGCCCTCCCAGTCCGCTGCCAATGATACAAACTCTCATATTTGCTTGTTTGTCATCATGTTATGCGAGAATTCCGCTTGTCATTTTCAGATTCTGCAGTCCTTTTCTATTCGATGGCATTGATGTCGAAGGGAGTCTCCTGATAGACGTAATAGTTTATCCAATTGGCGTAGAAGAGGTTGGCATGGGCGCGCCATGTCACCAAAGGGGGTAGGGTAGGGTTGTCGTTGGGGTAGTAGTTGCGTGGCAGTTCCACGTCGTTGCGTACACCCTTGTCGCGGCGATACTCGTTGTCGAGGGTGTTGGGAGCATATTCCATGTGGCCGGTGATGAAAAACTCACGACCGCCGCGTGCCATGACGATACAAACACCACTGTCCTTCGAATCGGCAATAAGCTCCAAGGCTGGATTGGCCATGATGTCGTCGCGGTGTACCTCAGAGTGGCGGCTGTGGGGCATCATGAAGTGGTCGTCGAAACCACGGAATATGGGAAGTTGCGGCTGAAGAATGTCCTGAGGGAAGATGCCGAACATCTTCTTCGGCAACTGATACTTGGGTATATTGTAATAATGATAGAGGGCCGCCTGTGCCGCCCAACAGATATAGAGCGTTGAGGTGACGTGACTGCGTGCCCAAGTAAAGATTTCCGACAGTTCCTCCCAGTAGCGCACCTCCTCGAAAGGAATGTTCTCCACGGGTGCACCAGTGATGATCATGCCGTCGAACTTCTCGTGACGCATGGACTCGAAGTCGTGGTAAAACATCATCATGTGCTCCACAGGAGTGTTCTTTGGCGTGTGGCTCTTCAACTTCATAAAGTTGATGTCAAGCTGAAGCGGCGTGTTGGAGAGCAGACGAATGAGGTCGGTCTCTGTAGTAATCTTAATGGGCATGAGGTTGAGAATGACAATGCGCAACGGGCGTATGTCCTGATGATGGGCGCGTGTGGTGTCCATCACGAAGATATTCTCATGCTTCAGCAGTTCGATGGCCGGAAGGCGGTCGGGTAGTCTAAGTGGCATCTATTATTATTACGATTTACGGATTTACAGAGGCCCTGGATGTCCGTCCAGGGCCTCTATACAAGTTTGTGGTTTGAAGAGTGTTAAGCCAGCTTGCGCGAGCCGTCGCCGATGACCACGTCGATGACCTCAGGCTCATGGCCGTACTTGGCGGCGAACTTGGCCTTGGCATCGGCAATGAACTTCGAGTAGAGGTCGGCACGAACAAGGTTGATGGTGCAGCCGCCGAAGCCGCCGCCCATGATACGGGAACCTGTGACACCGTTCTCCTTGGCCAGGTCGTTCAGGTAGTCGAGTTCCTCGCAGGAGACCTCATACTCCTTCGACAGACCGTAGTGTGTCTCGTACATCTTCTGGCCCACGGTCTCGTAGTCGCCTTCAAGCAGAGCGTCGCAGACTGCCAGCACGCGATCTTTCTCGCCCAGCACGAAGTGTGCACGTGTGTAGTCCTCTTCGCCCACCTCGGCACGAACCTCGTCGAGCTGTTCCCATGTGCAGTCGCGCAGGGTCTCGAACTTGCCTTCGGGATGCTTCTTCTGAATGGCCTTCACAACGTTCTCGCAGGAGTTACGGCGGTCGTTATAGGGCGAGCCAGCCAGTTCGTGCTTCACCTTACTGTTGAGCAGGACGAGCTTGTAGCCATCGGGCTTGAAGGGGAAGTATTCGAACTCGCGGCTGCGGCAGTCGAGGCGCATGAGGCAGCCTGCCTTACCGAATACGCTGGCGAACTGGTCCATAATGCCGCAGTTCACGCCGCAGTAGTTGTGCTCAGTGGCCTGTCCGGCGAGCACCATGTCCCACTGCGATACCTTATTCTCACCGAAGATGTCGTTGAGACCACATGCGAAGCAGCTCTCCATAGCAGCCGACGATGACATACCGGCACCAAGGGGCACGTCGCCGGCGAAGGCAATGTTGAAGCCCTTTACAGGAACGCCCAGCTTCTGGAACTCCTTGGCGATGCCGTAGATGTAGCGGGCCCAAGAGGCACGGGGGCCGGCGGGATCGTTGAGATGGAAGTCCACACGGTCCTTCAAGTCGATAGCATAAGCCATAACAGTGTCCTCTGTACCGTTGGCGCGCATCTCGGCCATGATGCCTTTGTCCACTGCTCCTGGGAACACAAAACCGCCGTTGTAGTCGGTGTGCTCGCCAATGAGGTTAATACGTCCGGGAGATGCGTAAACGTTACCCGTCTTGCCGTCAAAGTGCTTGATGAAGCGACTTCTTACGAATTCAATGTCCATAATGTTGCTTTTTAGTTTTGAGATTTAGGTTGTACCTTTTTACTTTATAACGCTCAAAACACAATAATATTATAAAGGACTGCTCTAATTTGCTATTTTTTCGTCTTTTTTCTGGCTCTATAAGTTGGCGGCAAAGGGTACACGATATGGCTCAATGACTAGCAGATCGGAAGAGCGTCGTGTAGGGAAAGAGTGAAGATCTCGGT
>ERZ809472.46-NODE-46-length-31673-cov-10.775255_pt1 | contig 31673 bp, 22 predicted proteins | sample MGYA00521274_ERZ809472 | MGnify/ENA primary metagenome ERZ809472 (study PRJEB31581, sample SAMEA3312791) | metagenome | study: EMG produced TPA metagenomics assembly of the PRJEB8939 data set (Metagenomic analyses of Rumen microbiomes reveals... | reverse complement strand
ACTGTGCCGTCGATGAGCTTGCCTTCGTAGTTCACCACCACCTGGCTGCTGTCGTTAGGCTGAGCACCGGTACCCTCTTTGATAATCTTGTACTGCACACCGCTGGGCAGCGTCACCACGCTGTCTTTTTTGGCATTGGTGGCGAGGAAGTCCTCATTCTTCTGCTTGCTGTCGCCATACTTGATATTGGTGACGATAGCGTTGGCCACTGAGTCGGCCTCTTCAGGAGACATGATCAGGTTCTTCTTGGAAACTGCGCTGACGAAACCTGCGAGCATGTTGTTCAGCGAGAGGGTCTGTGTGCTGTCGTTGCCGAAGATATTCTGGCTGATGCCAGGAATCATCTGTCCCTGCATCTGCTGGCCAATCTGGATACCAGCGAAGTAGGCAGCCTTCTTCTTGTCGTCGCCACCCTTGGCACCGTCGACGACGCCCTGCAGGAACTCAGCCATGTAGGTAGTATCTACGCCGAGGCGCTCAGAGAGATACATGTTCAGGTTCATTGTCTGTGCCACGCCGATAGCATAGCTCAGGGTGTCTACTTCGTTTTTAAGACTTGCCTTGGGGGCATTTCCGCTGCACGATGCAAGTGTAGCAGCTGCGATGGCCATAGCGGCCACGAATGTAAGTTTTTTCATCGTTTGTTTTATTGTTATAAATTTATTAGGGTTTTATCTAAAGTCTATAGTCTCACACCACCTCAATCAGCTCAACGTCGAAGATAAGTGCTGCGTATGGCGGAATCATCTGTCCTGCACCGCCTTCGCCGTAAGCCAGGCGATAGGGTATGAAGAAGCGGTACTTGGCTCCCTCCTGCATCAGCTGCAGTCCTTCCGTCCATCCTGCGATGACCTGCTGCAGTCCGAACACGGCTGGCTCGCCACGCTGCACGCTGCTGTCGAACACCGTTCCGTCGATGAGGAATCCCTCGTAGTGACATTTCACCGAGTCCTTGGCCGTGGGCTTCTTGCCGTTGCCTTCGCGCAGCACCTGGTACTGCAGTCCGCTGGGCAGTGTCACCACGTCGGCTTTCTTTCCGTTCTCTGCCAGGTATTTCTCTCCGGCCTCCTTGTGTACCTTGCCCTGGGCCATGCGCTCCTTGTTGATGCGCTCTTCCTGCTGGGCGAAATACTGCTGCACAATCTGCTGTGCCTCGCGGTGCGAAACCTTCAGTTCGCGACCCTCCAGCACGTCGCTGATGCTCTGTGCAAAATCGGCCACATTCAAGTCCTTGGCACCCATCTGGGCCAGCTGTTGTCCGATGCCCAGACCGAGGGCGTAGCTAAGTTTATCCATGCTTCTCTAATAATATTATTGTGTAATTCGTTTTAAAAGGCGTGCAAAATTAGTAATTTATTCTGAAACAGGCACCTATTTCAAGAAAATTAACTATGTTTGCTGCAAATATTCTTTTCTAAATCAATCGTATTACAAAAATTATTTGTACCTTTGCACTGTTTGTTTCAATGTTTCATACGTAATACCATGACCTTTCCACGGTCGCTGTCCATATAGACGGCGGCCGTGGTTCATATAGACGGCGGGCGTGGAACGTATGGACGGCGGCCGTGGAAAGGTCAGGAATCCCCGGTCTCTCTCCCAGACAGGTCGGCTCTCCCTCCCACTTTGCCCCTGCCTCTCTCCCAGTTTGCCCTTGGTTCTCTCTCAGTCTGCTTGGCACTTCCTCTTTTATTATTACGACTTGATAGCAGCAACTGCCAGCAGCTACAGAAGAAAAAACTGCGAAAAGTTTGGTGTTCTGAAAAGTAATCTGTAATTTTGCAGCATCAATAAACACCCATCTGTGCATTTCCATTTATATAGTGTATGAAGACCATAGCAATCATTCTCATTTCCATGCTGTTGCCTTGTTTGCCGGCCCTGTCCCAGCAAACTCAGACGTGGGAGGAGCTATGGCAGGAGATGCAGGCCGACGAGGAAACCGATGAGGAGGACGAGAACACGCAGGAAGATGCCTACGAGCGTCTGACCCAGCTGGCACGCGAGCCGATAGACCTGAACAAGGCGACGCGCGAGGACCTGGAGCAGCTGCCCTTTCTCTCCGAGCTGCAGGTGATGGACCTGCTGGAATATGTCGACCGCTATGGCCCCATGCGGTCGTTGGGCGAGCTGAAGATGATTGCATCGCTCGACAGCCGACTGCTGGAGCTGCTGCCCTTTTTTGTTTGTGTGGCCGACGAGGGCAACGAGACGCTCCCTTCCTCCAAACGCTACAGGTACTATCATCCACATACCGAGCTGACCCTCACCGGGCGCATACCTTTCTACGAGCGGCGTGGCGACCGCGGGTCTTATATGGGCTATCGCTACCGTCACTCTTTTCGAGCGGAGTATAGCGCTGGCGAGCGACTGAAGGTGGGGCTTACAGGTTCGCAGGACGCTGGCGAGCCTTTTTTCGCAGGCGACAACAAGTGGGGCTACGATGCCTATTCCTACTATGTGCAGGTGGGCCGTCTGGGAGTGCTCGACAAGGCCATTGTGGGCACGTATCGCGTGTCGGCGGGCATGGGGCTGGTGCTTGGCGGCAGTTTCCGTCTGGGCAAGTTGGCCTCGCTGATGTCACTGGGCCGTCAGCCCACGACACTGCGGCCGCACAGCTCGCGCTCACAGGCCGACTATTTCCGAGGAGCGGCGGCGTCGCTCCGTTTGCTGGGCGGCGACCGTCCTGCCAGTACTTCGCTGAAGCTCACCCTCTTCGCCTCCTATCGGCCCATGGATGCCACGCTTGCTGCCGACAGCACGGCCACCACACTTATCACCAGCGGCTATCACCGTACTGCTGCTGAGATGGCGCGCAAAAACAACACCCACCTCACGGCCTTGGGCTGTCGGCTGGCTTTCAGCAGCAGCGGCTGGCGCGTGGGGCTGAATGTCGTGAACACCCATCTTGACCGTCGTCTACAACCGGATGAGACTGCGCTCTTCCGTCGTTACTACCCTACGGGAACAGACTTCCTGAACGCCAGCGTGGACTACGGCTACACTCGTCCCCACCTGACCGTCGGCGGTGAGACGGCCGTCAACCGTCAGGGAGCTGTCGCCACGGTGAACCACCTGGGCTGGCAACCGTCGCCAAGCTTCAGCGTTATGGCCCTGTGGCGACACTATAGCCAGCGTTATACAGGCCTTTACAGTCACAGCTTTGGCAACAATGACAAGGCGCAGAACGAGCAGGGCTTCTTCCTGGGGACGAAGTGGATGCCCATGCGCCGTGTGACGCTTCTGGCCTATGCCGACTATGCCTGGTTCCCCTGGGCGAAATACCTTGTGTCGCAGTCGTCGCGTGCCCTCGACTTCTTGCTTCAGGCAGAATACCGCCTCAACCGTTGGAAACTGCTGGCACGAGGCAGAGTTCGTCTGCGTGAACGTGACGATGAGGACAAGACGGCCCTCACGGCCAACAACGACTACCGTCTCCGTCTTTCCGCCACCCTCAACGGCCACAAGGGCTGGAGCCTGCGCACACAGCTCGATGGCACGCGGGCCTTCTATCTTCAGCCGTCGGTGGGATGGATGCTCAGCGAACATGCCACGTGGCGGCCCCACTCATGGCTTTTCAGTGGCACGGTGGCCTGTTTCCACACCGATGACTATGCCAGCCGCCTCTATCTCTACGAACATCAGATGACCCATGAGTTCTACATGCCATCCTACTATGGCCGAGGACTCCACCTTGCCTTTCTGGCCAGCCACGAACTGGGCCAGCGTTTGCGCCTGTCGGCACGCCTCTCCTACACCAACTATTTCGACCGTGCCGTCATCGGTACTGGTCATCAGCAGATAGACGGTTCGCACCAGACCGATTTAGACCTGCAACTGCGCTGGAGACTGTAATCCGCTCTCCTGCGATTATGGGCTGGCATGGGGCCAGCCCCTGCATTTAACAGTTAGAAGTCGAATTTAGGAAAAAAGTGTTCAATTATTTTGTGCTTTGCGCAAATTGCACTATCTTTGCAAGCAAATACGAAAAAACACATATTCTATGGTTTATAAATATGATTTCCTTGTCATAGGAGCGGGTGTTGCCGGCATGAGTTACGCCCTGAAGGTGGCCCGCGAGAAGAAGGGCACGGTGTGCATGATTTGCAAGACGAATCTCGACGAGGCCAACACGTCGTTTGCTCAGGGTGGCGTGGCCAGCGTGACAAACATGGAGCTTGACAATTTCGACAAGCATATTGAGGACACGATGATAGCCGGCGACTACATCAGCGACCGTCAGGCCGTGGAGCAGGTTGTCCGCCAGGCACCGTCGCAGATACGCGAGTTGGTGGAGTGGGGGGTGAACTTCGACCGTAAGGCCGACGGCAACTTTGACTTGCACCGTGAGGGCGGCCACTCGGAGTTCCGCATCCTTCACCACGCCGACGACACAGGCGCGGAGATACAGCGTGGCTTGATGGCCGCCGTGCGCGCCTGTCCTGGCATCACTGTCAAGGAGAACCACTTCGCTGTGGAAATCATCACCCAGCACCATCTCGGCGTGCGCGTCACGCGCCGTTCGCCCCATATCAAGTGCTATGGGGCCTATGTGCTGAGTCCTGGAAAGTCTGGAAAATCAGGAAAACCTGGGACCGTCGACACCTACTTGGCCAAGGTCACGGTGCTCTGTACGGGCGGCTGCGGTGCCGTCTACCTGACGACGTCGAACCCCGTTATTGCTACGGGCGATGGCATCGCGATGGCCTATCGTGCCAAGGCGACGGTGCAGGACATGGAGTTCGTGCAGTTTCACCCCACGGTGCTCCACGACCCTCGCGAGACGCACCCCGCCTACCTCATCACCGAGGCCATGCGCGGCTATGGCGGCATCCTGAAACTGCCCAACGGCGAGACGTTCATGGAGAAATATGACGAGCGGCTTTCGCTGGCTCCGCGTGACATTGTGGCACGTGCCATCGACAAGGAAATGAAGATTCACGGTCTGGACCACGTCTGTCTCGACGTGACCCACAAAGACCCTGCAGAGACCCGCAAGCATTTCCCCAACATCTACCAGAAATGCCTCTCCATGGGCATCGACATCACAACAGACTATATCCCCGTGCGCCCTGCGGCCCACTATATGTGCGGTGGCATCAAGGTGGACCTCAACGGTCAGACCAGCATCGAGCAGCTCTACGCCTTGGGCGAGTGCTCGTGTACGGGTCTGCACGGAGGCAACCGACTGGCATCCAACTCGCTCATCGAGGCCGTGGTCTATGCCGATGCAGCCGCCAAGGACTCGCTGAAGCATGTAGACCTCTATGACTGGAACGAGCAGGTGCCTGAGTGGAACGACGAGGGCACGATGACCAACGAGGAGAAGGTGCTTATCACACAGTCTATCAAGGAGGTGAACCAGATTATGTCCAACTACGTGGGCATCGTGCGCAGCGACCTGCGTCTGCATCGTGCCTGGGACCGTCTGGACATGCTCTACGAGGAGACCGAGCGGCTCTTTAAGCGCGTGAAGGCCAGCCGCGACATCTGCGAACTGCGCAACATGATCAACGTGGGCTACCTCATCACCCGCTTCGCCTTGGAGCGCAAGGAGAGCCGCGGATTGCACTTTACCATTGACTATCCTGTACATGCCTACGACAAATAATATTACTATGAAAAAGACTAAGAATGTAAGGTGCAAGAACAACGGGCAGCTGATGCAGGTGCCCGACGGTTGCACGCTTGAAGAAGTTTACCAGCAATCTGGGCTTGAGATGAAGTATGGCCCTGTGGTGGCCCATGTGAACAACAAGGTGGAGGGTATGCACTATCGCCTCTACAACGACAAGGACGTGGAGTTTCTTGACATCACCTCGTCGAGCGGTCTGCGCTGCTACACCCGCACGCTGTTCTTCGTGCTGTGTAAGGCGGCACACGAGCTCTTCGACCCCGTTTGCAAAGTGACTATCGACATCCCTGTCTCGAATGGCTACTATGTAGACCTGCAGATAGGCCGTCCCGTTACCCTCGACGACGTGGGACAGCTGCGCCACAAAATGCAGGAGATCATCGATCGTGCGCTGCCCATACACCGCTTTGAGACGATGACGGAGGAGGCTATTAAGATGTGGGGAGGAGAGTCCTCGAACAGCAAGGTGAAGCTGCTCCGATCCTTGGGTAACCTCTATACCACTTATTATGACTTGGATGGCTATCGCGACTATTTCTATGGTGCCATGCTGACGAACACCAGCCAGATTTACCTCTTCGGTCTGGAGAAATACTACGACGGACTGCTGCTGCGCCTGCCTTCGCGCCATTGCCCCTCGGAACTGGATGAGATGGTGATGCAGGACAAGATGTTCGCCATCTTCAAGGAGCACCACCAGTGGCAGGACATCCTGGGCCTTCGCACCATTGGCGACCTGAACGAGGTCATCAGCGAGGGCTACTCATCGGAACTCATCCTGATCAGTGAAGCGCTGCAAGAGAAGAAGATTTCACAGATTGCGGATGACATCAAGCGCCGTCAGGGCATACGCCTGGTGCTGATTGCCGGACCTTCTTCATCGGGAAAGACCACCACCTGCAAGCGCCTTAGCGTGCACCTGGCTGTAAATGGCATCAAACCTGTGCCCGTCTCGCTCGACGATTATTTCTTAGACCGCGATAAAACTCCGCTCGACGAGAAGGGCGACTATGATTTCGAGCACATCCACGCTCTCAACCTTACGCTGCTCAACGACCAGTTGACAGCTCTCTTCAAGGGGGAGGAGGTGGAACTTCCGCGCTATGACTTCCCTACGGGCAAAAGCCTGATGAGCGGTCGGCGCTTGCGGCTGCACGAGGATGAGGTGCTCGTCGTGGAAGGCATACACGCCCTGAACCCCGAACTGACGGCACAGATTCCCGAGGGTTTGAAATACCGCGTCTATGCTTCGGCGCTGACCACCATCCTGCTCGACAACCATAACTACGTTCCCACGACAGACAACCGGTTGCTGCGCCGTATCATACGCGACTATAAATACCGTGCTGTCTCGGCACAGGAGACCATACACCGGTGGGCATCGGTGCGCAAGGGTGAGAATCGCTGGATATTCCCCTATCAGGAGAACGCCGACGCAATGTTCAATACCGCCATGCTCTTCGAGCTGGCTGTCATCAAGCGACAGGTAGAGCCGCTACTGGAGCAGGTTCCGGAAAACTGTCCGGAGTATGCCGAGGCCTATCGTCTGCGCAAGTTCCTGAGCTATATCCGTCCTATTGCCGAGGATCAGATACCGCTCACGTCGCTGCTTCGTGAGTTCTTGGGAGGCTCCACCTTCGAATACTGAAGAACCTGCTTCAGCGGTTCCATCACGAAGGGACGCTGGTGCATCAGCGGGTGGGGAATCTTAAGGCGTGGAGAATCGACCGTGAGGTCATCGTAGAGCAAGATATCAATGTCGATGGGCCGATCGTGGTAGGTAGGCGTTGGTACAGGCTGACTCCCGTTTCTGTTCTCTGCAGGAGCCTGGCGTTGAGTGGCGTGACGGGCATCTTTGCCCAGCAGACGCTCAATGTGCTGTGTAGCATCAAGGAGCTGATGGGGTGAAAGTGTTGTGGCAATGCGCACGACGGCATTGACGAAAGTATTTTCCGACTGGAACCCCCACGGTTCGGAATAATAGAGGGCAGACTGGGCCTCCACGGTCCCAGTCTGCTCTCTTATCATTTCTATGGCTTGGCGGATGGTCTCCTCACGGTTGCCAAGGTTAGACCCCAAGCCAAGATAGGCTGTATGTTTCATTTAGTCGTTGACAACAAGTAAGGAGTCGCCATAGCATCCGAACTTGAATCCGTTGTCGATGGCCTTCTGGTAGGCCTCCATGACGAGGTCATAGCCACCGAAGGCGGCGGTAGACATGAGCATGATGGACTCCGGATGGTAGAAATTGACGATGAGCGAATCGGCCAGCCCGAAGTCATAGGGCGGGAAGATGAACTTGTTGGTCCATCCCTCATACTCCTTGAGCAGTCCGTTGGTGCCCACGGCAGTCTCGGTGGCCCGTAGCACGCTGGCACCCACGCAGCAAACATGATGGCCTTCCTGCTTGGTGTTGTTCACCAGTTGGCAGGTCTCGCGGCCAATATACATCTGCTCGCTGCTCATCTTGTGTTTCGAGAGGTCTTCCACCTCGATGGAGTCGAAAGCTCCCAGTCCGCAGTGAACGGTGATGAAGGCAAAGTTAAACCCGCGTATCTCCATCATCTTCATCAGCTCGCGGCTGAAGTGCAGGTTGGTGGCCGGCGCGGTGACGGCACCCTCGTTCTTGGCAAAGATGGTCTGAAACTGCTCCATGTCGTCGGGCTCGGTGGGGCGCTGCTCGATGATGTAGCGAGGCAGGGGAGCCTCACCCAGGGAGAAGAGCTCTTCCTTGAACTCATCGTGGGGACAGTCGTAAAGGAAACGCAGCGTGCGCCCACGTGAGGTGGTGTTGTCGATGACCTCAGCCACCATCGGTCCCTCTTCGTTGAAGAACAGCTTGTTGCCGATGCGAATCTTGCGGGCCGGCTCTACAAGCACGTCCCACAGGCGCAGTTCAGGGTTCAGCTCGCGCAGGAGGAACACCTCTATGCGGGCATCGGTCTTCTCCTTAGTGCCGAAGAGACGGGCAGGGAAAACCTTCGTGTCGTTGAAGATGAACGTGTCGCCATCGCTGAAATAGTTGAGCAGGTCGCGAAACATCAGCGGTTCGTCAGTGGGCTTGCCTTTGGCATCCTTCTTCGTCAGCTCTATGGTCTGGCTCTTACGGTGGATGACCATCAGACGGCACTGGTCGCGGCTGTAGACGCGCTCTATTGTGCCGTCCTCAAGCTCGAAGGCACGGTGGGGAGGGTAGAGGGCCACCAGCTCTTCTGGCAATTTGAATCGGAATTGTGATAGCTTCATATCTTGTGATTTTGGGGACTAATGGGACGATGAGTCAAATGGGGGACGTGCGCGTCGAGCCAGTCGTTGAAGTCGTCGAGGGCGATGCACTGGTCGAGGGTGATTTCCCCCACGCGGGTGCGGCAGAGCATGGTGAGGAAGGCACCACTGCCCAAGGCCTTGCCGATGTCGCGGGCCAGGGCGCGGATATAGGTACCCTTGCTACAGACGACACGGATGGTGAGCTGCTTCTTCTCAGGGTCGAAGGCTGTCATCTCCAAAGCATCGATGTGCAGTTTCTTGGCCTTCAACTCTACTTTCTCGCCACGCCGGGCAATTTTGTAGGCACGGTGGCCGTCGATGTTGCAGGCCGAGTATTCAGGCGGCACCTGCTCGATGTCGCCCACGAAACGGTGCAGCGTCTGCTCTATCAGTTCTCGGGTGATGTGGCGCGTGGGGTAGGTCATGTCTACCGTGTGTTCGCGGTCGTAGCTGGCAGTCGTGGCTCCGAGTTGTAGCGTGGCGATGTATTCCTTCGTGGCATACTGCAATTCCTCGATGCGCTTCGTTGCCTTGCCCGTGCAGAGGATGAGCACACCTGTGGCCAACGGGTCGAGGGTGCCGGCATGGCCGGTCTTGAGCTGCTTCACGCCTAAACGACGTGACAGACGGGTGCGCACGTATGCCAACGCACCAAACGACGACATGCCGTAAGGCTTGTTGATGTAGAGTATTTCGCCTTCCTGGAAATCCACAACTCTAATATTATGATTTACAATTTAGCTGCGCCAGCCAGTCTCAAACCTTAATCGACCATCTGCAGCGACTGTCCGGCCAGCAGCATGGCGATGATGATGCCTCCTACGATGATGCGATAGACACCGAAAGCCTTGAAACCATATTTCGTGAGGAAGGCCACAAACCATTTCATGGCCAGCAGTGCCACGATGAACGATACGACACAGCCCAGCAGGAGCATGGTGATGTTATGGGCCGTGGCCCAAGCTGTATCTTCCTTCAGCAGGTCGAGCAGGTCGAGTAGCGTAGCCCCTGCCATGGTGGGAACGGCGAGGAAGAACGAGAACTCGGCAGCCCGCTTGCGCGTCAGCCCCTGTGCCATACCACCCACGATGGTTGCCATGGAGCGCGACACACCAGGGATGACCGATATGCACTGGAAAAGGCCGATGTTGAAAGCCCGCTTCTCGTTCAGGGAGTTTGCATCGCTACCCTTGTTGAACAGACGGTCGCAGTAGAGCATGAAAATACCACCCACAACCAGCATGATGGCCACCACCTCGACGCTGTCGAGGAGCCAGTCGAGGAGTCCCGACTTCTTGGCCAGCAGACCGATGACCACGGCCGGCAACACGCCCACGAAAAGCAGCCAGTAGAAGTGGTACTTGTGCTTCAGCCGCTGCCAAAAAGACGAGCCGGCGGGTGCAGGACTGTTGTCAAACTGGAAGAAACGTTTCCAATAGAGGCATACCACCGAGAGGATGGCTCCAAACTGGATGATGAACGTGAACGCATGGACAAAGGCATCGCCCTGAGGTACGCCCAGAAGATTCTGGGTGATAATCATGTGGCCTGTAGACGAAACTGGAAGAAACTCGGTGAGTCCTTCCACGATGGAGATAATAATAGTCTCTATCCAAGTCATAGAATTTACGGTTTTCTATAATTTGTTAATCCTTGGGCTTGTATACCACGGCATAAATCATCGATACGAAGCCCAAGAGGCAAATCACTGGTGCCACTTTTGTGCGGCGGGCACTGAAGATGTCGGGGTTGTAGGCCTCTGTTGTGGAGCCGTCACCACTCATAAGTATGAATCCCAGCACAACCACTAACATTCCAATTGCCAGCAGTATGTAGTTCATGCGGCCAAATGCGAAATCTCTTTTCTCTGCCATTATTATTATGATTTTATTGGTTATTCGTCCAGACTCTCGTTCTGATTGGGGTTAAATCTTGTAAAGCTCACCTGCCGTCATCCTCAGGAACCGGTTCACGGAGAGCAGGGTGCAAATCACCATAATGGTGAAGCTGAACACGAACACCGCCACAGCGGTGATGGTCAGCTCCCACCAGGTGACGATTTGCTCCACGTGGGGCATGAAAGGATATACGGTGTAGACAATGATACTGAGCAGCACACAGGCCAGCACCGCCGATACTACGGCCACGGCGATGGCTTGGCGCAGGAATGGCTGTCGGATGAACGACCATGACGCGCCGACGAGCTTCATCGTGTGGATGAGGAAACGTCGGGAGTATATGCTCAGTTGAACGGAGTTGCTAATCAGGGTGTAACAAATAAAAATGAGCAGTGCTGCAAGAATAAGCAGCGCCATGCTCACAGGTTCAAGCAGATGGTTCATGCCCTCCACTTCCTCTTTCGTATAAGCCACATCCACCACGCGGGCATCGCGCCTGAGTGTGTCGGAGACGGCTTCCAGCGAATCGGTGTTGGCATAGTCCAACGCAATTTTTACGGTCAGCTCCGACGCGAAAGGATTGCCGCCGGCAAACTCCGAGGGGTCAATGCCCATCTCTTCCTTTGCCATCTGCAAGGCCGATTCGCGGCTGATGTAACTCACTTCGCGGGCGTAAGACTGTTTCTCAATGAATTGTCCCAAGTTCTTGCCGTCGGCTACGCTTACCGTGTCGCCAAGAATGACGCTTATTTCAACGTTCTCCTTCAGACTGTGTTGCAGGTTGCGGGCAGTAAGAACAGAAAGCACTACAATACCAAGCAACACCAGCACCATGGTGGTACTGATGCACAGCGTGACTAATTGAAGACCGTGACGGCGTTTATTGTAAGGATGTCTCTTCTTTTTCATCCGTTTTTTGGCCTAAAAAGCCATAATCGGTGCAAAGGTAGTACAAATAGACGAAATGGCCAAATGTTTTAAGAACTTTTCAGCGATAAGTTGTTCAAGAAGTGAGAATTATCTAAATTCAGTTAATTTTCTGCCATTGTTGCAGCCATTTCGGAAAAAATGTGTAATTTTGTCAGCCATTTTAGAAAGGACAGTCTTTTTGCTATGCCGCAAGACAGAATGAAGAGCAGCGATTTACAAGCCATCAAGCAGAAATACGACATCGTGGGCAACTGCGATGCGCTTAACCATGTGCTTGATGTGGCGCTTCAGGTGGCACCTACAAAGCTGTCGGTGCTCATCATCGGCGAGAGCGGTGTGGGAAAGGAAATCATCCCGCGTGTTATTCACGACAATTCTCCTCGTCGCCGTGAGAAATACTTTGCCATCAACTGCGGTTCCATCCCTGAGGGCACTATCGACTCTGAGCTCTTCGGCCACGTGAAAGGCTCCTATACGGGGGCCATCAACGACTCACCAGGTTATTTTGGAGTGGCCAATAAGGGCACGCTTTTCCTTGATGAGGTGGGCGAACTGCCGTTGGCTACGCAGGCACGGTTGCTGCGCGTACTGGAAAACGGCGAATACATACCTGTGGGAGCAACCGAGGTGCGAAAGACCGACGTGCGTATCGTTGCCGCCACTAATGTCAACATCCAGAAGGCCATCAGTGAAGGGCGATTCCGCGAAGACCTTTTCTACCGCTTGAATGAGGTGCCTATGCAGATGCCACCGCTGCGTGAGCGTGGCGAGGACATCGTGTTGCTCTTCCGGCTCTTTGCCATGCAGATGGCACAGGAGTACAAGATGGATCGCATACAGCTTACCGAGGAGGCCAAGCAGATGCTTATGCGCTATAAATGGCCGGGCAATGTGCGACAGCTAAAGAATATCACACGGCAGATTTCCGTGCTCAGCACTGAGCGAATCATTACGCCTGAAATCTTGGCGAAGTTCATTCCCCAAGACCGCGAGAGCACCCAGCTCACCGTCATCAACAAGGGTGGGGACCATTCCTTCGAGAATGAGCGTGAGATCCTATATAAGATTCTCTTCGAACTACGCGGCAACGTTAATGACATGCGACGCGAGATAGGAATGTTGAAGAAGCAGATGGACGATGTGCAGAGCAAGCCTACTACGATTATCGGCACCGCCACCACACAGCCACAGGCCGTGTCTGCCATCCAGTCTATGCCCGTACAACCGACAGTGGAGGATGCCGTGGCAGAGGAGTACGTGGAACCGACGGCTGAGCAGGAGAACCTGAACCTCAGCGACTTGAGCCGGCAGATGCTCGTCAAGGCATTGGAAAGAAACAACGGCAACCGTAGTAAGGCAGCTCAGGAGCTGGGCATCAGCGACCGCACACTCTATCGTCGGCTGAAACAATACGGGCTGGCACTCGTGCTGCTCTTGGTCCTCGCTTGTCACTTGCCTTTCCTCTCTTCATGTTCCGTGAGCTACAAGTTCAACATGTCGAGTATAGACTACACCAAGACCAAGACCATCCAGATAGCCGACTTCCCCATTCGCTCCAGTTATGTCTGGGGTCCTATGGCCACCATATTCAACAACCAGCTTAAAGACCAGTACGTCGACCACACGAAACTGTCGCTCGTCAAGCGCAATGGTGACTTGAAGCTGGAAGGCGAGATAATAAAATACGAACAGCGCAACAAGTCTGTATCGGCAGAGGGACACTCGGCGCAGGTGGAACTGTCGATGACTGTCAACGTGCGTTTCACTAACAACGTGAATCACTCCGAGGACTTTGAGCGGCAATTCACTGCCACGCAGAGCTACGACTCCAACCTCAGTCTCAACTCCGTACAGGAGGAATTGGTGACACAGATGGTGAAGGAGATTTCTGACCAAATATTCAATGCCACTGTGGCCAACTGGTAGTTTATGGAAATAGCAGAGTTGATAGCACACCCTGAACGGATGGACCGCGACACGCTCTATGAGCTTCGGTCGCTGTTGGCTCTGTATCCCTATTTCCAGCCTGCGCGGCTGCTTATGCTGCAGAATCTCTATCTGCTCCATGATGCTGCTTTCGATGAGGAATTGCGCCGGGCTGCCATCTACATAGCCGACCGCAACGTGCTCTTCCAGATGGTGGAGGCCGGTCACTATCGCCTTCTTCCCGCAGGCTCAGATTCCCGAGCCAACCCTCACGAAACACAGGAATCCCAGTCCGCAGAGACTGAGAACCGTGTCAGCCCGCTTGACAGCCGCACGCTGTCGCTCATCGATGACTTCCTCGACTCGCTGCCTCCAGAGGAGGAGACGGAGAAGAAACCGAGACGCAAGCCCACACCTGCCGATGCCGCAGTGGACTACGTGGCCTATCTGTTGGAAAGCGAAGAAGCCGACGATGACGGTCAAGACGCAGCCGAGGTGCCACAGTTGAAGGGACAAAACCTCATCGACACGTTCATCGAGCAGGACAGAGGAAAGATAATTCTCAATGAAAACCCGACGCTGAAACCCGAACTGGAACCTGAGGCAACAGAAGAGGAAAAAGGCTCCGGAGAGGGCGTTTATACCGAAACACTGGCCCGTATATACATTAAACAGGGCAAGTATTCGAAGGCTTTGGAAATTATTAAGCATTTAAGTTTGGTAGATTCAGAAAAAAATGCTTACTTTGCAGACCAAATTCGATTTTTGGAAAAATTAATAATAAATAGTAATAACAAAAAGTAACTTAAAAACACAATGGGAATTTACACTTTATTAGTCATCCTGATTGTCATCGCCGCCATTCTCTTGGTCGGCATCGTGCTCATTCAGGAGTCGAAAGGTGGCGGCCTGGCATCCAGCTTCGCCTCCTACAACCAGATTGGCGGTGTGCGCAAGACCACCGACTTTATTGAGAAAGCCACTTGGGGCCTTGCAGCCTTCATGGTTCTTGTTAGCATCGCTTGTGCATACGTAGCTCCTCGTGGTGAGAGCGAGGGCAGCATCATCGACAACATCGAGAACCCGCTGACCAATCCTGAGAACCCCACTGGCTTCGGTGCCAGCGCAGTACAGGATGAGGCTCCCGCAGCTGCTCCTGCAGAAGATGCACCCGCTGCCGAGGCTCCTGCAGCTGAGCAGTAAAAGCTTGTAACTTCGGAACGACGCAACGTTCCTATATGCGACACGCCGTGTTCCTCATACAGGGAACACGGCGTGTCGCTTTTATGTCTTTTCTTGCTTATTTGTTCTTCACTATCTGAGCAGTGAATGTGGCCTCGCTGACCACCTTGTCGCCCACGAACACATAGCCTTTCATCGACGATATGCCGTGGCGCAGGGGTGCCAGCAGATCTACCTTGAAGAGCAACGTGTCGCCGGGGACTACCTTCTGGCGGAACTTCACACCGTCAATCTTCATGAAGTAAGTGCTCCATCGCTCTGGCTCCTCCACGCTGTTGAGCACCAATATGCCGCCCACCTGGGCCATGGCCTCCACCTGTAGTACGCCGGGCATGACGGGCTCCTGGGGGAAGTGTCCCTGGAAGAAAGGCTCGTTGGAGGTGACGTTCTTCACACCGACGATGCTCGTAGGGCCAATCTCGATAATCTTGTCGACGAGTTGCATGGGATAACGGTGGGGCAATAGCTCGCGTATGCGGTTCACGTCCATCACTGGCGGCTCGTTGGGATCGTAGAAGGGAGCCTGGATCTCATGCTTGCGAATCTCCCTGCGCATCTCACGCGCGAACCTATTATTAATAGTATGGCCAGGACGGGTGGCGATGATGCGTCCTTTGATGGGGCGTCCAATGAGCGCCATATCGCCGATGATGTCGAGCAGCTTGTGGCGCGTACACTCGTTCTCCCACTGAAGGGGCTTGTGCTGGATGTAGCCCAGCTCCGTGGCGTCGCGGTGTTCCACATGCAGCAGGTCGGCCAGCATGTCGAGGCGCTCCTGCGTGGTCTGCCGTTCATACATCACGATGGCATTGTCCAGGTCGCCGCCTTTGATGAGGTTGGCCTGTAGCAGCGGCTCTATGTCACGTACAAAGACGAAGGTTCGTGCCGGAGCAATATCGGTGGCGTAGCGGGTGATGTCGTCAAGCGTGGCAAACTGTGAGTTGATGAACTTCGACTCAAAGCTGCACATCGTGGTGAGCGACATTTCCTCGTCGGGCAGGATGGTGATGCACGAACCGCTTTCCTCGTCCTTCACCTCTATCTTTTTGCGGATGACGTAGAAGTCTTTCGGAGCGTTCTGTTCCTCTATGCCCACTTCCATTATCTTCTCCACATACTTGATGGCAGAGCCGTCGAGAATCGGGAATTCGGGTCCGCTGACCTGTATCAGGCAGTTGTCTATACCCAGGGCGTAGAGAGCCGACAAGGCGTGCTCCACGGTGGAGATGCGGATGTCGTCGCCCTTGCCGAGCACGGTGCCGCGTTGTGTATCGACGACGTTCTCGGCAATAGCGTCGATGACAGGCTCGCCCTCAAGGTCTATGCGCTGAATCTTGTAGCCGTGGTTCTCTGGTGCGGGATTAAATGTCACGCTCAGGCTCAGGCCGGTGTGAAGGCCCTTGCCGCACAGTGTGAAGCTCCCTTTCAGTGTTTTTTGTTTCATAAAAATGGTATATTGAGTGTTTTGGGTGCAAAATTACACATAATTTTCCGATTCCCGCCCTTTGATTTGCTAAAAACAAATAAAACGTGGTATATTTGTGCAAATTTCTCTCAATATTTTTTACCTCGGCCCTGACTTTTTGCCATCTATTCTTTGATAAGATGTTTTTCCATAAGGATGGGTAGGATGTTGGATGCCGACTGTCGCGTGCTTTTCTTGTTGGCTGCCATGTAGCGCTTCAGTAGGGTGGGAGAGTCGGCCAGGATTTTCTCCATCTCCTTGTCGTCGATGCGGGTCACGGCGGTCTTTCCCTTGGTGTTGGCTTCGCTGTCGAGCAGGTAACAGCGATAGTTGTTCATCTGTTTCATTCCGAGCCAGACCATGTCTGAGGCTACGAGTGCGGGCAGCGAAATCTCAGAGGGAGCGGCTATGGCGGCGACATCGGCAGCAAGACTGACAGCCACGGCGGTACCGCTGATCCAGTAGGCTACCACAAGCAGTTTGTTGTCGCCGTAGCGATAGGCCTGGGCGTAGTTACTCACGTCGAGGCAAATGTCGTTGTCGCGCAGGTTGCGGCAGTTGACGTAAAGATGGCCACCATATTCCACGACAAGTGTGCTCTTTTTCAGCACGGCATCGGCTTCTTTGTCACCTGTCTTCAGTTTGTACTGGTTGTCACTGAACTTCAGCTGGCAAATCTGCCCTTCGCAGTCTTCTACGAGAGAGTCAATGGGAACCCATCGGTTGTCGAGAAAATCGTCGTAGGTCATACAGTACTTGGCATTGAGCTGTGCGCTTGCCGTAAGAGCGCAGCAAACGATGGCTGCGAGCGTCATAAATAACTTTTTCATTGTTTCTGATATTAGTTGATGATGTTTGTTTTTCTACTTCATCTTAAATTGTTTATCGATCCACTTTCCATCCTTGTCCTTACTTTCATACTTCAGAATGCCTTTCTTTTGCATCGCAGATAGGTCGCGTTCTAAGGCCGACCTCCGACGCCTCGCTATCGTGCTGATTACACGTTAGGTTAAAGAATACGATGCGAAGTTAGCAAATAATCAGCAATCCAAGCATATTATCGGTAAGAATTATGCGAATTGCCCCCCATTTTAATATCTTTTGCACAAATCTGGTTACTTTCTCGTTCTTTTTCATTGCTTTTGCGCTTACAATCCGAAAAGGAGCGTGTTCAATAACTTCTCAATCGCCACCGACAATGAAAAGAGATTATGGCGAACTCCAAAACTGTCGAAGGGGCAGACGCCGTGCCTGCCCCTTTACCGGGTAGATGACCAAGGAATTGCTGCGCTCAGCCCTCCTAAAAATCCTTTTAACTCTGAACTGTGAACTCTGAACTCTGAACTGTAAACTATCACTGGGGGGCAAAAACATAAAACAATGCCTTTGTTTTATCAAACAATGTCTTTGTTTTAATAAACATTGCCTTTGTTTTAACAAACAATGACGTTGTTTTAACTTTGCCCCCGGCCTTTCACACAGAGAGAACGGCTCTCTCTAACCTTTTCCCCGTACCTCCCTCAGTTTTATCGCCGCCGATTTGGTCATGACGGGCCTGATACGCGGACGGGGCAAGCGACACAAGGTCGAGTGCAGGCTGTCTTTGCGGAGCTTGCAAAAGTTGAATTAAAGAATTTACAGAATTATTGACTTCCTACACAGGTTTTCACAAAAAGAATTAAGAAATTTGCTCTTACAGTCCCTCAATTTCCTCCGTTGTCAGGCTGGTGTACTTCGCAATCAGTTCGACGGCCATGCCATCGGCTTTCATATTGCGGGCTGTATCAAGATGTGCATCTTTAACTCCTTTTTTGATACCAATTCCATATCTGATTTCCGCTTCGTCAACAAAAGCCTGCTCCACGCGGATGGCATCCCAGAACTTATCGTACTGAGCAAGCTCTTCATCAGTGTATGCTGATTCCTCCACGATTTCAATAGCTTGTTTCACCTCAGCGTTTTCTATGAGCTCTTCGGGGACTTCTTTCGTGTCCTCGTTGATCTCGGTCAGGAAGCGGAGCCAGAGTACCTGCATCTTCTTTTCACTAATGGAGTGGGGCTTGAACTTTGGCAGTTCCACGAAAACGAGGTGAAGACCGTCGATGACCTTCTCGGTATGTTCTTCGTGAACGAGGCGGTAATAATGGTAGAAATCTTCGATGTCGGTTTCAAACACATCGTTGACGAGGCTCAGCGAATAGACAGGCTGCAGCAGATGGTATTTTTTGCTTTTCTTCAACTGGCGCACATAAGCTTTGGAAGCGTTGAAAAGTACGCGCTGCTTGAAGGCGGTGGTCCACTCCATCTGCATTTCGACTATGAACTGCCGACCGTCGGTAGCCTTGCAACGCACGTCCACGATGCTGTTCTTTCGCATAGGATTGTCGGGGGTCAGCTCGGCTGGGAGATATTCTATTTCAGTAATCTTTTGATTCTCACTGAAAGGCAGCAGGGCATTGAGCAGACTGATAACCAGGTCAGGATGCTCGCCGAATATCTTTTTGAAAGTCAGGTCGGCTTTCGGGTCTAAATACTTTGCCATAATCGTATGCGTTTAGAATGATGGCGCAAAATTACTGATAATTTTGCAGAATAACAAAACTTCGATGTTTTTTCCACATTATTATATATTGTACTCCACCTTTTATCAGGATGTTTGGGCTGGTACGGGACCAGCCCAAACACCGGTGGTTGCTTTTCTGTGCCATTCCCCTCACTCGGTTGTTACTTCACGCTCCACTCGAATAGTCCGGCGGAGAAGTCATCGGGCTGTGTGACTTCCAGTCGCAGGGCACGGGTCTTGACGGGGGTGAAGCTTACGGTGCAGGGCGCTCCTTTTAGCGTGGGATAGTGGTCGGCCCCGCTGACGGGCTGCCACTGGCCTTGGTCGTCCTGATAGAGCACACGCCATGCCTTCGGTACGCGGCAACCTCCCCAGGGACCGTCGTCGAACCAATAGACGGTACACGACTTCACGGTGGACTCCTGTGCAAACTCATAGCCGAGCCACTCTGTGGAGGCTTTCTTCGGCCACCAGTGGGTGTAGGGCACGGAGCGGTCGTTCTCGTCGCGGGGCACCAGCCGGTCGTTGATACTCGACAGTGCGGGCACACGCATGGAACTGCTCACCTTACTCTCTGAGGCCAGCGTGGCGGGTTGTGCGGGCGTGGTGGCTTTCAGATCTTGGGGGAGCCATACGCGCATCTTCCCACTGCCGCGATGACACCAAGCGTAGTAGGGGATGAGGGTCAGTGTCTGGTCTTTGGTCACTAACTTGCCCTGCTTGTTGAAATCGAGCGACTGTACGTCGGTGATGAGTGTGGAAATGGGTGTACCTGCCACTTCTCCCTTGCCCAACCGGAAGGTCGGCTCCTGATTCATCAGGGTGGAGAAGATGTCGAAACTGTTGTCAGGGTGCTCAGCACAGTATACCAGCGGGCCGCGCTCAATAGCCACCATGCCGCGGTCGGCAGCCACCCGGTCGAGGGCACGCACAGTGCGCGGCTCCATGTCGAAGTGGAGCTGCACCTTGTCGCCCTGTTTCCATTTGCGTGTGATGGAGAAATAGCCCCGTTCCAGGTCAATGGCTTGAAGAGGACTGCCGTTCAGCGTTACCGTGTAACTTGGATGAACATCGTCGGAATAGGAGTAAAGGTCGGAGGGCACTACCTGACCGCGCACCCATCCCGGGATGCGGATCTGGAGGGTCATTTCCTCCTTAAGTGCGGTTTTGCCGATGCTAATCTCAATATCGCCGTCCCAAGGGTAGTTCGTCTTTTGGCTCAGGGTCACTTCCTTTCCGGCTACCTTCTGCGTCATGGTGTTTGACATGAACAGATTCACGTACAATGCATGGTCCTTCACGGCATAGACATAGCCAGGCAGCGAGGGGATGAAACGGCAGATGTTGCTGGGGCAGCAGGCACAACCGAACCACGCCTGTCGCTGGTGCTGACCCATTGACTCGAGGGGGTTGGGATAGAAGAAGCCGCCGCCGTCAAGGGAGACGCCGCTGATGAGACCATTATAGAGCGTGCGCTCCAGCACGTCGTAGTACTTCGACTCACCATGAAGCAGGAAGAGACGATAGTTCACGTAGACATTACCGATGGCGGCGCAGGTCTCACAATAGGCACTCATGTTGGGAAGTTCGTAGTTACGGCCGAAGGCTTCGCCGCTGGCCGTGGCTCCGATGCCGCCGGTGATGTAGAGTTTCTTCGTCACGATGTTATCCCAGATGCGGTCGATGGCTTTGATGTATGCGGAGTCGCCCGTCAGGGCAGCCACGTCGGCCATTCCGGCATACATATAGGCTGCACGGACGGCATGACCCACGGCCTCGTCCTGGTCTACGACAGGCTTATGGCTCTGCGAATAGTCGTTCTTGATGGTCGTCTTGCCTCGGTAGTCGAGCAGGAACTTGGCCTCGTCGAGGTATTTCTTCTCGCCCGTGGCTAAGTAGAGACGTGCCAGTGCCATCTCGGCAATCTGGTGTCCGGGCACCACACAGGCCTGACCAGAGTTAGGACCCACTTCGCGCACCACGCAGTCGGCATATCGGCATGCAATGTCGAGGAACTTGCGGCTGCCCGTAGCCTGCCAGTGGGCCACGGCGGCTTCCACCATGTGGCCCAGGTTGTAGAGCTCGTGGCTCAGGTCCTCTTCCTTCACCCATCGCGTGGGGCCTGCCCAGTGGTGTGGGTCGTCGGGGTTCTGCGTGCGTGCGGTGTAGAGGTATCCGTCGGGCTCCTGTGCCCGTCCGATGACGTCGATGACGGAGTCCACGTAGGCCCTCAGTTTCTTGTCGGGATAGGTCTGCAGGATATAGCTGGCCCCCTCGATGGTCTTGTAGGGGTCGGTATCGTCGAAGGAGTAGCCCACGCCGTTCACCTTGAACACCTTCGAGGGGTCTTTCAGGTGCTCAGCGGCATTATCGAAGTTCTTGTAGCGCCCCTCGCTCTCGCACTTCGAGAAGGCCAGGGGTATGGTCACGTTGCGCGATGCCTCCAGGCGCTGGCCCCAGAACGTGCCGGGTGTTACCTTCACCGACGTGAAGGGCACGGGTGTGATGGGGTAACCCTGTTGCTGGGCAGTGGCGTGACCGGACAACAGCAAACACGCGAATAGTGAAAAACTGGAAATGAGATGCTTCATCGTTTTGAGTAATTAGTTATTTATCCCCGCACATATACATTTTTTTATTAACTTTGCGTTTACAGCTCGTCATCCCAAAAGCTGGAGCGGCGGGAATCGGCATCCATACCATCATCAGTTGTGTCTTTTCCACCTAATTGGATGTTAGCAGAACCACTTGTGCCAGAAATCACATTCAGAAGGGGGCGTGTTTTAAGAATAATAGTATTGGTAGCAGGTACCATATATAATTTCCTTTTCATTTTTCTTGTTTTTTTATGTTAATATCCATTTTTTATTTTATCACGACCTTCTTGCCATTCTGAATGTAGATGCCCTTCTGAGCCTTCTTCAACTGTTGACCATTCAGATTGTACACCTTACCTGTAGTAATTGTGCCACGCTCTATATCTTCAATGGCAGCAATCTCCTCACCGTCCAGACTGAAGCTAATGATACGAGCTCCGGCAGTGGTAGTCTTCAGATAGGCGCGAGTTCCCTTGACCTTGCTTTTACCAGTTGAAGTGTAAAGCTTATTATTACTGATAAAGTAGTCGCCATCCTCAATGATCGTATTTGCTACAGTGGTACCAACGAAGTCGAAGTTGGTACCTTCGATGATTGGCGTGCCATCAACCACGGTACGACCTGCAATGTTGTAGCTGGTGCCAGCTGTAGAGGTTCTCAGTAGAACAGGAACATTGGGTGAGATAGCCGGTGTATCCATCGTGTTGAAGTTAATGATAGAACTGACATTGGTATTCACAGTTTCAGAGAACTGTGCAATCTCCACGTCATTGCCAAAGGTTGCCTGTAGTTCAGCTTTAGTCATGCTGAACGGCAGCCAAATGGTGTTCCAAGTGTTGTCGGCCTTGATGGTTCGGTTCAGGGTCACGTCGCCAGCACCTTTCTGCGTAGTGTCGTATTCGGCAGACTCAGAAATCGTGAATGCCTTTTTCTGAACCTTAAAGAGCTGTACATAGCCTATACCCATCCATGTAAGATTGTTACCATCGTGAGCTTTCAAACCGATTTTCACCTCTCCTTCTGAGGCTTGTACGAATTCGATTCCAGCTTCTATAAGATTTTTTGAAGCAATGAACGAACCGTCAATGTCATTTGCACTAAACGAAATGCCTGTTGGTGAAGGAGTTTCACCACGTGTTGAGGAGTTATCAGCACATTGTGCAAATGCATACGATGTCATACTGTATGTACCTTCTGGGAGTGTCATTTTTTGATAAACCAGGAATGTGTTGCCTGATTTCGGCGTATTTGACCAGAATTCAAACGTGGCATCCTTTGTTCCATCTGCAGTTTTAGCATTACGATTCACAAAAAAATTAAAAGGTTTTCCATCACTATTGTCGCAGTACCAGCCAGCCGGTTTTGTTTCATTAGCAAAAGGAGTAAGGTCAGGATTTGTCAACATAAATGTGATATCGAACTTCGCACCCTCTCCCACAGGGTTGGCAGCACCAACGTAAGTCACCATAGCTTCTTTTAGTGTAGAGGTGGCAGTAGCGATAGCACCTGCGGTAGTAGCGTCACTGACAGCTGTGCTCTGAGTGCTGATGGCTCCAGCAAGTGTGCTGTTAGCCTCAGCGTTGTCGTTGGCAACAGCCACGAGGTCGTTAGCATAAGCCTTCAATGTGGTCCATGCAGCGTTAGTTTCATTAGCGATAGCCCAACTAATATCCTCAATATCAGATTGGATAGTAGCATTACAGAAGCTAATCCACTGATTTCGTGCTGTAGCAGATGCAGTGACAGAAATTTTTACAGTAGAGGGCCCAGACAACTCAAATGCTACATAACGCCACTGCCAGCCACGGCCAGCACCCTTATATGCATAAGTGCCTCCATCAGAGAAGTCGGTTTCTCCCGATGTGTTAATACCACGTCCCGTGCCTCCGCAGCTAGGGAAGTCATTGATGGTACCGATAGTGGTTGAACCATTCTTCACTGTCAATTTAAGAACAGCACTGTCGCTTGATTTGCGACCAGCTACCTTAAGCACAAATTTTCCTTTGGGCAGAGTCAAATTCTGAGAGAAGCTGCAATCCCAACTTGTTTGTTCATATCCATTACCTTGCTCGCTATATTTTGAATCAGACGTATTATCCCAGTGCTGACCTTCTCTGTCTGCTCCATTATTTACTGTCGTCCATGTATCAAGTTTAGCTCTATAGGGATAGTTGGTAGATACGTAGTTATATTCTGCAACCATTAGTGCTTGTAATTTGCTTTTTGCATCGGTAGAATTTGTGGGCACATACGTGCTACCATTAACAACTTGTTCGTCCAAGCCCAAGGCAATAGCCTTTACTTTCTCTGCTGCTAACGCATTATATGCGGCGACGTCACAGTTCTCGAAGTTGGAGATAGCCGTGTTCAAAGCACTAATAACAGCTTGATATGCTTCCTGGGTTTCCGAAGCAGGGGTAGCGGCAACAGCAGCCTCAAGGTCTGTACGCTCCTGACCTATAACATTTGTATACGCGTCGTTACCAAGTAGACTGTTAGCTGTAGCCTTAAGATTGTCAATGTCAGTTGCCAAGCTTTCGAACGAACTCGTCATGTCGGTTTCGAGCGTGACGTTTGCATTAGCAGTCATACTACCCAATAGCAGGGCGGCAGCCGCGAATAGAAGTTTTAGTTTTCTCATGTTTTTTGTTGGTTTTAATTGTTATTAATTCAAGTTTCTTAACCTGGCAAGATGCGGCAATAATCATGTATTTTATCTGTGCTCCTACGGAGCATCGGGCATTGGCGCGGACTTTGCATCCTCGTGTCTTGGGCTTTCACCCGCGACCACAATTAATGCGCTACAAAATTAAACAATAATAGGAATAACTCCAAATTTTTCCTAATAATCCCGTTTGGTTTTATGCAATTTTAAGGTTTAACGAAACACAGGATCTACTCAGTCCTTTTTTCGACAACGAATTAAACGAATTAAACGAATGATTGGGATAAGGCGCTGCTGTAGTCAAAGTCTTGCCACTCAAAATCTTGAAAACAGCTGTCAGCCGTCAGCATGGGTATTAACTTTCAGATTAACAGGCTATTATCCTATGACGGCTTGCCTTTTGAGCCGTCATAGAGCTGTCATAATTCCAGATCTTCCTACGTTTCTCCTACCATCATAGCCGTTCTCTCTCATCATCGTAACGGCAGTTCCACATAGTCATAACGGGGGAAATTGACAGTTTCCCTAGGAGAAACTGGCAGTTTCCTCCGGAGAAACTATCAGTTTCCAGTAATATTGCTGTCACAGAACTCATTTTAAATCAGCAAGTTAGCTTATTTTTATCTGCCTTTTTGACTACTTTATTTCCCAAAATAAATATAAAATGACGGCTATATGACGGCTCAAAAGGCAAGCCTTCATAGGATAACACTCTAGAAATCAAAAATATAACTACAAGGCTGACGGCTTGAACCCCTTTTTCAAAAATTTTTTGAGAAATTTTATCTGGAAGCACCCCCGGAGGGCGGTTGGCCGGGACATCGACCCTAAAGGGGTCGCCCAATTCGCGGTGTTAGGGCAATCTTTTTATGCACTTTTTTCCTTCATCGTTTGCGTGTTTCCTAATTTTTTGCTAATTTTGCAGCATCATTTTGTCATAAGAACTTTATTTGACATAAGGACATACGAACATTTTTTGATAAAATAACAGAAGAACATTGAAGGAATTTGTAATTTCTGAGGCCAAGACCGAGACGGCAGTACTGGTGGGACTGATTACACCAGGTCAGGACGAGGCCAAGACCACGGAATATCTGGACGAGCTGGAGTTCCTGGCCACCACAGCAGGTGTACGCACCATGCGCCGCTTCACACAGCGTGTGGGAGGCCCCAGTAGCGTGACCTACGTCGGCAGCGGAAAGCTGCAGGAGATCAAGGAGTACATCAAGCAGCAGGAGGATGCTGAGGAGGAGATAGGTATGGTTATCTTCGACGATGAGCTGACTGCGAAGCAGATACGCAACATTGAGAAGGAACTACATGTGAAAATCCTTGACCGCACGAGCCTCATCCTCGACATCTTTGCCATGCGTGCGCAGACCGCCGAGGCGAAGGCACAGGTGGAGCTGGCACAGCATCGCTATATGCTGCCCCGTTTGCAGCGCCTGTGGACTCACTTGGAGCGCCAGGGCGGCGGAAGCGGCGGCGGTGGCGGCAAGGGCACGGTGGGTCTGCGTGGACCCGGCGAGACGCAGTTAGAGATGGACCGTCGTATCATCCTGCACCGCATCACCCTGCTGAAGCAGCGGTTGGCAGAGATTGACAAGCAGAAGACGACGCAGCGCAAGAACCGCGGACGACTCATCCGCGTGGCCCTCGTGGGGTATACCAACGTGGGAAAGTCGACGATGATGAATCTGCTCTCGAAGAGCGACGTCTTTGCCGAAAACAAGCTCTTTGCCACACTTGACACCACCGTGCGCAAGGTGACGATAGACAACCTGCCTTTCCTGCTGGCCGACACCGTGGGTTTCATACGCAAGTTGCCCAGCGACCTCGTGGAGTCGTTTAAGAGCACCCTCGACGAGGTGCGCGAGGCCGACCTGCTGGTACATGTCGTGGACATTAGCCATCCCGGCTTCGAGGAGCAGATAAGCGTGGTGGAGCAGACCCTGGCCGAGCTGGGATGCCAGGAAACTCCGTCAATGGTGGTGTTCAACAAGGTGGATGCCTATCGCTGGACGCCACAGGACGAGGACGACCTGACGGAACCCACGCGCGAGAATATCTCGCTGGACGACTTGAAGCGCACATGGATGGCGCGGCTTCACGGCGACTGCCTCTTCATTTCTGCACGTGAGCGGCAGAATATCGACGAGCTGCGGAGCGTGCTCTACCAGAAGGTGCGTGAGCTGCATGTGCAGAAATACCCCTACAATGATTTCCTCTACGACATAGAAGAATAGAAAGAAGTGCTTTTGTTCCTGACATGAGGACAAAAGGTCCCTAAAAGATAAATGAGACTGAAGGTATCCGTCATCATCCTGTTGTCACTGCTGGTCACGGGGTCGCAGGCCAAGACGAAGCGGTCGTTCAAGGAGAAACTCATCGCCTTCCTTGACTCTTCAAACGTCAGTGGCACCGACCCGCGCTACATCGCATTGCCCGAACGGCCGTGGCGTGTGGTGCTGGGCAATAATACCGAACAGCTCAACCTCACTATGGAATCGCACTCGGAGCAGCCCTCCGCGAATAGTCTGGGGTTCAACTCTTTCGACTTCAGCATGACGGTGAAACCTCCCTTGGGCAACTCCATCGGCCTCTGGGCCGGCTACCGTGGATGGGGGCTTGGCTACTCTGTGTCGCTGACGGGAAACAAGGGCATCAACTTGTCGTTCAACATCTCCACGCCGACCAACGGGGTTAATGTGAGTGCCCACCGCTTTGAGTTTTCCAACCCCTCGTTCGCGCTCCATAACCTCAAGTTCGGAGAGGTAGACCTGGATGACATCGAATCCAGTGGAGAAGCCTTGAGCGAACCGATGAAGATAGAGTCGTTGGTGCTTGATGCCTACTGGGTGTTCAACAACAAGCGCTTCTCACTGGCGGCACCCTACGGACAGTCCACATTGCAGCTGCGGTCGGTAGGTTCGCTCATTGCAGGACTGATGTTCTACTATCAGAAATTTGATTTCTCGCAGAATAAGAATTTCGTTATCGCAGCTTTCTCCAACAACGTAGGAAGCCTGAAGGTCTATCAGGGGAGTTTAGGCGTGGGCTATACCTACAACTGGGTTCCTGCCCGCAACTGGACCTTCAACGTGGTGTTCATGCCCGTGGTGAGTCTGCTGAACAAAGTGAAATACTCTAACTATGAAATAGAGTTCGATGAAGAAAAAGCTTCTGATGAGGATCCTTTTGAAGGCATGGTGATGACCCACATCGGCGACGTAAGCCACCATGGAAAGATGCGCATTAACCTCGATACACGGGCAGCCATATCCTACTGGTGGAAACGGTTCTCTTTCGGAGTCGTGGGACAGGGCCACAGATTCATCACCAGCTTTGAAAACACGGAAGTGAAGCTTTTCGACTGGGAAATCAAAGCATCGCTGGGTTATAACTTTTAGAACATACTGACCAAAACAAAAAAATTAAGCACTATGAAGAAGACATTTTCAATCAGAACTGTTGCGACATTCATGTTCGCAACATTGTTGTCGATGCTGACGCTCACCGCTGGTGCAGCCAACCAGAAGGTCACCATAGAGAAGGTGACGGAGACGGTAGAGCTGACCGACGACGTGGACTACATCGTGACCGACGCGAGTCCTTTTGCCACTAACGGCGTGGTGGACATCAAGAACACCGACCATGCTGTGCTCATCCTCAGCCACGTGAAGCCCTCGGCAGCGATAAAGATGCTGGCATCGCATGTGAAGGTGAACGGCGAGAAGGCCGTGAACAACAACAACTGCCAGGTGAAGCTCTACAACTTAGGTTGCATCATCATGCCCTACGCCAAGGGGTTCAAACCGCTCACCGTCTACTCCGAACAGAACTTTCAGGGTGAGTCCGTCAATGACTTCGGTTTAGAGAACGAAAATGGTTACATGAACACCCTGACGGCTGAGAAACTGAACAATCGCATCCGCTCCTTCAAACTGAAGCGTGGCTACATGGTCACCTTCGCCAACGGCACCAACGGTCGCGGCTACAGCCGATGCTTCATTGCTGCTGACAAGGACATAGAAGTGGCTGTGCTGCCTGGCGTGCTCGACAACAGTATCTCGTCCTACCGCGTGTTCAAGTGGTTTGACACGGGTAAGAGGCAGCTGGCCAACGACCTGAACACCACGACGATGGCCGCACTTAACGTGCAGAGCAGCTACACTTGGAGCGAGGGTTTCGACATGGCTCCCGACTATGAGTGTGTGCCCAACCACATCTATGAGGACTACCCCTCGTCGGCTGCCATCGGAAGGTCTACGTGGTCGCCCCACTCGAAGAACAACAACGAGCCGCGCAACTCTTCCGACGACCATCCGCAAGACCTCACCACCATCCTGAACAACTGGGAGAACATGATGCGCACGGGCATGCGCCTCTGCTCACCTGCCTCGTGGGACGGAAGCGACTACTGGAATGCCACCGGCTTCCTAGCTGAATTTCTCGACAGCGTCGATGCCCGTGGATGGCGTTGCGACATCATCGACCTGCACTGTTACTGGCCAGAAGGAAATTTCGGCAATATTGCCAACTGGACGAACAAATACAAGCGTCCGGCGTGGATTTCAGAGTGGTGCTGGGGCGCTTCTTGGAACAGTAACGGAGCCTTTGCAGATGGTGTTACAGAAGGCAATGTGCGCGATGCCCTGGAACGCATTTGCACGGGCCTGAACAATGCCGACTACGTGGAACGCTACTACTACTGGAACGGCGAGCGTGACCCGTCAAAACTATACAAGAACGGCAAGCTCACCCCAGCCGGAGAGATGTACGCGAAACTTGACGGAGGACTGGCCTATAACGGCAAGTTCGACTACGCCCCGAAGGTTCCGACACAGCGCGACCCAAGTAACCTTGACATCGTGTTCGACAAGAACGCACACACGGCAGCACTCTCCTGGTACGAGCCTAACGGCGAGTTGAACGTGAGTGTGAGCGTAGAGTGCCGTAAGTCGGCCAGTGACTCTTGGAAAGAGATTGCCATAGTGCCCATGAGGGAAAAGGCCGGCAAGATGAGCTACGAAGCCCCAGAAGCTACCAACGGATGTCAGTACCGCATACACGTAGTGGATGCCAACCGCAAGGACCGCTATTCGAATACCGTAACAGCCGCAAGTGCCGACCTCGGCGCAGGAGATGCTGTAGAACTGGACGGCGCCACGAAGTACATTGGCGGAAATGTATTCTCCAATGGTAATTTCGACATGGGTAGCTATGGATGGACAAGCGGAACGGGAGGACAGCTGGAACAGCCTTGGTTCCAGATTGTGCCGTTGGGTGGCTACGACAACGGCCCCTACCTGCAGACTTACGGCAATGGAGGAGAAAACTCGGAGTCGGCCATCAAGACCTCATTCGACGTGAAGCCCAACACCGATTATTATTATTCCGCCTCTGTCTGCAAAACCAGCAGCATCTATGCCCAGCTGTGCTTCACAGAAGACGGCACTACCAGAGGCAAAATCATCAAATACCTGCAGAACACTACGGACAACTGGCTCACGCTGTACGAGACTTTCAACACTGGCGAGTTTGACAAGGTGATGGTGGCGTTCCGTACGCTCGGATGCTCCACACAGGTGGACAACATGCTTCTGGCACAGCTCTTTGATACTGAGGAGGAGGCGATTGCTGACGGCGTGGAGAAAGCACGCAAACGTGCCGAGGTCTTCATCAGCTACAACACTTTATATCCAGGTATCAACGAATACCTCGACCTTACACTTAATTCTACCACGAGCACTGATCAGGCTGCGCTCTTCAGTCTGGAAAGGGCTGTGGCACAGGCTATACAGGCATACAATACCATGCCGAAGCTGCAAGCTCTTATGGACAGGGGGGCTGCACTGCTTGCCTTTAAACTGGATAATTCAGATGCCCTGAACGAGGCAATGGTCATCGCTCAGGAGGCCATTGACGCAGCCATGCCAGTAGCATTACCCACCAATGCGCGTCTTGCGTCGCCGTCGCGTCTGATGGCATCAGATACCAGCTTTGCTGTCACCGAGGCATATAACGAACTGCAAGCTGCCATCGACGACTACCTGACCATGACCACTGCCGCCAAGCAGCCCACGCAGCCCAAGTTTGCCTCTGCTACGGGATGGACCACGAAGTGCGGAACTTACACCGGCGGCGACCAGCGCACGAACAAGGTCGACGGCGTTACCTTCTGGAATGCCTGGTGGAGCGGACTCAGTGCATCGGAGAGTACGGCCATGACCATGGAGGTGAAACAGGACTTGAAGGGTCTTACCCACGGACTCTACACCCTGGAGTGCAAGGCTTCGACCGAGCACTACTGCCTCAGTGACCAGCATGGCTACATTTCCTACCACGGAGAGACTACCCCGACGAACACGCTCACTGCCGATTATTCCGACCTGACCTCTGTGAGTGTCGCCGACCGCTGGCAGACGCTCAACACCTTGCCCGTCTACGTGAACGAGGGTGATACCATCACCATCGGTTTTGTCGGCTCGAAAGCGGGAGCCATAGACAATGCGTGGCGTAAGATTGGCGACAAGAACAACAAGGGCGACAAGCGCGAAGGATGGTGGGGGGCCACCGACTTCGTACTCAAGTACACACCGCTGTATATGGCCAGCGTTGAGCCGGAACAGTGGAACGTGGTATGTCTGCCATACGCCATGACACCTGCTGCCGGCACCACCTTCTATCAGATTGTAGGCATCACCGACGACTACACACAGCTATGCGTCGAGCAGGCCGAGAAGTCTCCTGCCGGAGTACCCATCATCTACCGCTCAACGTCTGGCAAGGCCATTATCAATGAGAGCGGCAAGGAAGTGAAGATCACCACCGACGGAATGGGCAACCTCAGGGGATATCTCAAGAGCACCGCCCGCGTGCCCGAAAACTACTACTACCTGCAGGACGGCCAGTGGCTCAAGTGTACCCAGCCCTTCACACAGAGACCATTCCTGGGCAATTACACCGGAGCCATACGCCCCTTCACCGACGAGAAGAGCACACCCATCACCATCTACAAGGGATGGAAGGGACTCACCATGCCCATCAGCGGCATCACCGACGAGGAGAAAGAGTTTAATGATGCCAATGCCAATGTCGTTGTCGTCGCCAATCCCGCCGATGTCAACGGCGACGGTGAGGTTGACGTGGCCGACATATCCTCAATTATCTCGTGCATGGCAGGAGAGGACGATGTCGATGAAAGCAAGGCCGACGCAAACGGCGACGGTGAGGTTGACGTGGCCGACATCGCCTTTGTCATCTCAGTCATGGCCGGCATCTGATTAGTGTAGAGTTCACAGTTTGACTTGGTTACGACACGAATAAGACAGTGATACAATGAACGGCTCAACCCCCAGGTTGAGCCGTTCATCGGTTGTAGGGACGCGATGCATCGCGTCCATTCAGTGACGGGAAACTTATGCTACAACAGGCTTACTAGCAGATCGGAAGAGCGTCGTGTAGGGAAAGAGTGTAGATCTC
>ERZ809472.45-NODE-45-length-32317-cov-10.999690_pt1 | contig 32317 bp, 23 predicted proteins | sample MGYA00521274_ERZ809472 | MGnify/ENA primary metagenome ERZ809472 (study PRJEB31581, sample SAMEA3312791) | metagenome | study: EMG produced TPA metagenomics assembly of the PRJEB8939 data set (Metagenomic analyses of Rumen microbiomes reveals... | reverse complement strand
AGGCAAGAACACACTCGAGATAGAAGTGGTGAACACCTGGCACAACGCCCTGCGCAGCTTCGACCAGGGAACACCGCCTTACGACGGCATCTGGACCAACGCCCGCTATCGCACCAAGGGCGAATACCTCCTGCCCGCCGGCCTTCTCGGCCCCATAGAATTGAAATAGAAATGACAAACCGAATATTACTAATAACCCTTCTGCTCACCCTCGGAGGTCAACTTCCCGCCTTGGCTCACCACGACTGGGAGGACCAGGGCATCCTGCAGCGCAACCGAGAGCCGTCACGTGCCGCGTTCTTCGGCTATAAGACTTCACCCGGCGACCGTCAGCTGTCGCTCGACGGGCTTTGGCGATTCCATTGGACACCAACTCCAGACGGACAGCCCGATGGCTTCCAGTCGCCCGACTTCGATGATTCTCAATGGGAGTTGTTTCCCGTCCCTGCCGATTGGGAGATGCCCGCTAATAACGCCCACGGAACCCCCATCTACAGCAGCAGCGGCTATACGTTCAAGATTGACCCGCCACGCGTGATGGGCGAGCCAAAGCCAGACTATACCGCCTACGTGGAGCGTAACCCCACGGCCATCTACCGCCGCACGTTCACCGTGCCCGCTGAGTGGCAGGGGCAGGAGATTTACCTCCGTTTCGGGGCCGTCAGCAGTGCGTTCTACGTCTGGGTCGATGGTCAGTTAGTGGGCTATTCCCAAGGTTCGATGGAGCCAGCAGAGTTCCGTATCACCGACTATCTTTCTTCTGTTGCTTCTGAAAAAAGCCTTCCCCTTGGGGGGAGGTTGGTGAGAGTTTCCCACCAGCTCACCCTCCAGGTGTTTAAATACAGCGACGGAAGCTACCTTGAGGATCAGGACATGTGGCGTCTGGCCGGCATCCACCGTTCTGTGACGCTCTTCACCACGCCCCGCATCCGTATCCGCGATGTCGGCGTGCGCACCATCCTCGACAGCTGCTACCGCGACGCGCAGCTCATCATCCACCCCGAACTGGAGGTGCAGCGCGGCCAGCGCGGCGAGGGCTATCACGTGGAGGCCCGTCTATACGATGCTGAGGGAAAACTTGTGCCTATCCGCGACGAGGCATGGCCCCTGACCTCCGATGCCGTCACGATGCTGAACCTGGACCATCGGGCCGCCATCATGAACGACCGCACACCCCAGCGCGGCTATCCCAAGTGGGGCTGGATGACGGCCACGATTGAGAACCCGCATAAATGGACTGCCGAGAATCCTTATCTCTACACCCTTCGCCTCGTGCTGGCCGATTCTGTTGGCCAGATTGTGGAGCAGGTGGATCAGCGCGTGGGCTTCCGTAGCTTAGAGACCGACCGCGAGGGCCGTTTCCTCGTCAACGGTGTGCCTGTGCGTTTGCGTGGCGTGAACCGTCACGAGATGGACCCCGAGACGGGCCACGTGATGACCGAGGAACGTATGCTGCAGGACATCATGCTTATGAAGCAGGCCAACATCAACGCCGTGCGCACCTGTCACTACCCTAACACAGAGCGGTGGTACGAGCTGTGTGACTCGCTGGGACTCTATGTTATGGACGAGGCCGACCTGGAGGAGCACGGCCTGCGCGGACAGTTAGCCAGCGACCCCACATGGACCGCCGCCTGGCTCGACCGCACGCAACGGCTCGTCATCCGTGACCGCAATCATCCCTGCGTCATCTTCTGGAGCTTGGGCAACGAGGCCGGATGGGGGCCGAACTTCGCCACGACCGCCGCCTGGATTCATGAGTTTGACCCTACACGACCCGTACACTACGAGGGCGCGCAGGGCAATCCTGACCCGGCATCAGTCGATGTCATCAGCCGCTTCTACCCCCGCACACAGGACGAATACCTCAACCCCGGCGTGGCCGACAGTAACATGGAACGCCCGGAGAACGCCCGTTGGGAAAGGCTTCTGAGCTTAGTGCATAGTTCTCCTGCGCAGCCAACTATGAACTACTCCCGCCCCGTTCTCACCAGCGAGTATGCCCACGCCATGGGCAACGCACTGGGCAACCTGCAGGAATACTGGGACGAGATATACAGCCATCCGCGCATGCTCGGCGGTTTCATCTGGGAATGGGCCGACGAGGGTATCTTCGTAGACCGCCCCGACGGCAAGCGTATGACAGCCTACGGTGGCGACTTCGGCGACAAGCCCAACCTGAAAGCCTTCTGCCTGAAAGGCATCGTGAGTAGCAACCGGCAGCCGACGCCGAAATACTGGGAGGTGAAGCAGGTGTATGCACCCCTGCGGTTCCATCTGGAGGCTGGCAAGGTTGTCACGCAACTCATGGACAGCACTTGCACGCTCTCCGACTACGTTGTCCATCAGGAAGAGCACTACGGTCTGCTCAATGTCTGGGCAACGTTGCGTCACGACAAGCCTTGGGCAAAGGCCGGGCACGAGGTGTGCCGCCAGCAGTTCGGCCTCACCCCCGCCCCCTCGCCGAGTGGAGAGGGGAGTATATACGCTCGAAATGATGATGATGGACAAGATGTGACCACTCCTCTCTCCAATTGGATAGGGGGCGGGGGTGAGGCTATTATGCCCCGTCTCTTCCGTGCCCCCACCGACAACGACCGCGGCTTCGGCAACTGGATAGCGAAGGACTGGACACGTCAGGGCCTCGACAACCTGCGCGACAGCCTCATCAGCGTCTCCCACTCCCCCAGTCCTGTGGTCGGCGGTATCGTCGCCGACAGCACCGTCGCCTACCTCACCACCAATGGCAGCATCATCGTGAACTACCACGTTCAAGGGGATTTGCAATCCCCGTCACAGGGCATTGACCTCCTCGTCACCTTCACCCCGCAGGGTGATCTCCCCACCCTACCCTGCTTAGGCATCACCCTCGCCCTACCCCGTGCCCTGAGCCACCTGCGCTACTTCGGTCGTGGTCCCTGGGACAATTATCCCGACCGCCATGCCTCTACATATATTAATAGGTGGGAGAGCACCGTCCAGGAGCAGTACGTTCACTACCCCCGTCCGCAGGACAGTGGCAACCACGATGATACCTACTGGCTGGAGCTGACCGACTCCACCGGCTACGGCATCCGCGTCAATGCCGCTCCCCTCTCTTTGGGAGAGGGACAGATTGTGAAGCCTTTCTCCTTCTCCGTCCTGCCCTACAGCACGGAGCACATCTACCAGACCGCCCACGACTGCGACCTTGTGGAAGACCCCGACCACGTCTATCTCAACATCTGTTGCGCCGTCCTCGGCCTCGGCAACAGCTCCTGCGGCCCCGGCGTGCTGAAGAAATATGCCATCCCACAGGAGCCCCATACCCTGCACGTCAGGATATACTCATTAATAGGAACTACCAAGTAATAACATAATATCAATGACACAGGGAGAATCACAAAATATAGAATACAAACAGAGCTGGCGCGACGAATATTTGAAATGGATATGCGGCTTTGCCAATGCTAAGGGTGGCACTATCTTCATCGGCGTGAACGATGATGGCAGCATCTGCGGCGTAGAGGGTGCCAAGAAACTGATGGAGGACATTCCCAACAAAGTACGCGACGTGCTGGGGATTGTGGCCGACGTTAGCCTTTTGTCCGAGCAGGGCAAAGATTACATCAGTATTGCCGTCAAGGAAAGCAGTATGCCGCTCACTTACAGAGGGAAATACTATTACCGCACTGGAAGCACCCTTCAGGAGCTGGGTGGCCTGGCTCTCAACGATTTCCTGATGGAGAAGATGAACATCACATGGGACACCACCGCTGTGCCCTCCGCAACGATGGATGCCATAGACAGTCAGGCGGTAGAGTATTTTAAACGGTCGGCCATCAGGGCAAAGCGCCTAAGCGAGGCTGCCCGCGAAGAGACTGTCGAGCAAGTACTGCACAGGCTTCACCTTTTCACAGACGACGGGAAGCTGACCATCGCCGCCCTGCTGCTGTTCGGAAAAGACATCTGTAGGTGGAATACCATGGCCTCGTTCCGCATTGGCCGCTTCGGGAGTAGCAATGCAGACCTGATTATCCAGGATGTTGTGGAATGTCCTCTCATCATGATGCCCGACCGCGTGGTGGAGACCTTGCGTAGCAAATACCTCGTTTCGCCCATCCACTATGAGGGGCTGCACCGCGTAGAGCCGCTCGAAATACCAGAGAAGGCCCTGCGCGAGATGCTCTGTAACAGCATAGTCCACAAAAACTACATGGGCACTTTTATCCAAATGAAGGTATGGAACGACCATATCACCATCTGGAACGAGGGCACACTGCCCCTGTCATTCACCATCGACACGCTGAAACGCGCCCATGAGTCGAAACCACGAAACAAGCTCATCGCCAACGCCTTCTACCTCGCCGGACTGATAGAAGCCTGGGGAAGAGGCTACGAGATGATTACCTCAGAATTTGCAAATGAAGGTCTCCAGCCTCCGACATTCGAGGAGCTTCGTGGCGGCATGATGGCTACTATACAGCGCGAGAGGTATGTAGAAATCATGGGGAATAAGGCAGATGAGGGAAAGCAGGTTGGCACTGTCCCCGTTAGTGGGCAGAAAGATACTGACCACACAAGTACCACACAAGTTAGTGGCACCACCCAAACAAAACTATCACAAAAAACTATCACAAAAAACTATCACAAAAAACTATCACAAAAAACTATCACAATTCGTGGTCTTTTAGTAAAATTGATAAGCGACAACCCTAATGTATCAATTAACGAAATGGCAACAGCAAGTGGTATTACATCTATTGGTGTTCGCTATCATTTAGATGCAATGAGGAAAGAAGGCCTGCTGCAACGTTCAGGTACAAAAGGCGGTGCATGGATACTTACAAAGTAACATAGCATAAACTATCCAGAAACTATAAAAATACAAGTATGAAAAAGAATTTATTCCTCCTCACCTGTTCGGGCGGATTTACAAATCCGACCGAACGTGCCGACATCGCCACCATCATCGACGGAATGGCAAGAATGAGCCGAAAAATGAATGAATAAACAATAATAACCCTATTTTTACCAACCTTTATTTAAAAGTACTATGAATGAAATTCAGAATTTAGCCCCGCAGTGCGTATGGAAGAATTTCTACGCACTCACACAGGTGCCCCGCCCGAGTGGTCACCTGGAGAAGATTCAACAGTTCCTGCTCGACTTCGGTAAGCAGGCCGGAGTGTTTGTGGAGAAGGACCCCGCCGGAAACATCCACTTCCGCAAGCCCGCCACGCCCGGCATGGAAGGCCGAAAGGGCATCATCCTGCAGGCCCACATGGACATGGTGCCGCAAAAGACTCCCGAGTCACAACACAACTTTGAGACCGACCCCATAGAGCCATGGATTGACGGCGAGTGGGTGAAGGCTAAGGGCACCACCCTCGGAGCCGACAACGGTCTTGGCGTGGCCTCGATTATGGCCATCATGGAGGATAAGACCCTGAAGCACGGCCCCATCGACGCCCTTATCACCGCCGACGAAGAGACCGGCATGTTTGGTGCCAACGACCTGCCCAAGGGCGAGCTCGAGGGCGACATCCTGCTCAACCTCGACTCAGAGCACTGGGGAAAGTTCGTCATCGGAAGCGCCGGCGGCATCGATGTTACCGCCCAGCTCGACTATCAGGAGGCAGAGACCGATCCAGAGGACGTGGCCGTAGCCATTGCCGTGCAAGGACTGCGCGGAGGCCACAGCGGTCTGGAAATCAACGAAGGCCGTGCAAACGCCAACAAGCTGCTGGTGCAAATCGTCCGCGAGGCCATCGCCGACCTCGACGCACGCCTCTGCTCCTGGCATGGCGGCAACATGCGCAATGCCATCCCCTTCAAGGCCGTCGCCGTGCTTTCCCTGCCGAAGGAGAACCTGCAGCAGCTCAAGGACGACGTAGCCGACTGGCGCGACACCTTCTGCGATGAGTTCAAACTCATAGAGCCGCAGGGCGTTGGCATCACCATCGAGGAGGTCGACGTGCCGAAAATGCAGGTGCCCGAGGAAATCCAAGACAACATCATTAATGCCATTTACGCCTGCCACGACGGCGTCATCCGCTTCATCCCCGCCTATCCTGCAGTGGTGGAGACCTCGTCGAACCTTGCCATCATCGACATTGACGGCGGTCATGCCGGCATAAAGATACTGGCACGTTCGAGCCGCGAGGACATGAAGGACTATGTGGCCACGATGCTTGAGAGCTGCTTCTCCATGGCCGGCATGAAAGTGGAGACCAGTGGCAGCTACGGCGGCTGGGACCCCAACCCCGACTCCGAAATCCTGCATCTGCTGTTGAAGGAGTACAATGAGCTGTTCGGCAAGGAAGGCATCATCCAGGTGGACCACGCTGGATTAGAGTGCTCCGTCATCCTGGGCAAGTACCCCCACCTCGACGTCGTCTCCCTCGGTCCTACGATGAAGTCGCCCCACACCACACAGGAGCGCGCCCTCATCGAGACCGTAGCTCCTTTCTGGCAGCTGCTCGTCAAGACCCTTGAGGATGTGCCCGCAAAATAACTTCTGAAGTGAATTTGATAAATGATGTAGGGACTTCTTGGCTCATCCAAGAAGTCCCTGCTATTACTTTCTGGTCTGACCCTCGCCCTCAATGAGCCACTTGTAGGTAGTAATCTCCTCAAGAGCCATGGGACCACGTGGCCCCAGCTTTTGGGTGGAGATGCCAATCTCAGCACCGAGACCAAACTGCGCACCGTCAGTAAACGACGTGGGTGCGTTCCAGTAGACACAGGCGGCATCGACATGTTGCTGGAAACGGCGGGCAGTCTCTTCACTGGCAGTGATGACAGCCTCACTGTGACCTGAGCCGTAGCGGTCGATGTGCGCTAAGGCCTCATTGAGACTGCCGACGGTCTTGATGGCCATCTTGTAATCCATGAACTCGGTTCCGAAGCTGTCGGGGGTGGCTTTTTGGAGGAGTTGGGGAGTTGTGGGCTGGGAAGCATCCAGCGCCTTGTACGACTCGTCGTCGCAGTAGAGCGTTACGGGCGGATTATTGGTCAGCAGCGGCTCCACGAGCGCAGCCAGGTCGGCCAGACGGTCGCGATGAATGATGAGGCAGTCGAGGGCGTTGCACACGGAGACGCGGCGCGTCTTGGCATTATGGATGATGGCGCGCCCCATGGAGAGGTCGCCGTCCTTGTCGAAATAAGTGTTTACCACACCGGCTCCCGTCTCAATGACCGGCACGCGGGCATTGTCGCGAACGAAGTCTATCAGCCGCCGTCCGCCACGCGGTATGCAGAGGTCGATATAGCCCACGGCGGTGAGCATGGCTCCCGTGGCCTCGTGCGTGGCGGGCAAGAGCGTCACCACATCGGGGTTTACGCCATGCTGGCGCAGCACATCGTGAATGACGGCGACGGCGGCACGGTTGCTGCTATCGGCATCCTTGCCACCCTTAAGCACACAGGCATTGCCACTCTTGAAGCAGAGTGAAAAGACATCGAAGGTGACGTTGGGGCGCGCCTCGTAAATCATGCCAATCACGCCGAATGGCACGCTCACACGGCACAGGCGCAGACCGTTTGGCAACGTTTTCTGTTTTGTGACATGGCCAAGCGGGGTAGGCAACTTTGCAACGTTGCGCATGTCGGCGGCTATGGCCTCCAAACGTGCCACCGTCAGCTGTAGACGGTCGTAGAGCGGATTGTCGCGATCCATACGCGAGAGGTCATCGCTATTGGCAGCGAGAATCTTCTCCTGACTGGTCATGATGGCATCGGCCACATCGAGAAGCACACGGTTGCGCTCCTCGTCACTTAGCAGCTGCAGCGTCTTGCTGGCTTGCTTGGCATTAATAAAAAGGGATTCCATAAGTGTTTTGATTGTCGTTTGGCTGTTAAGGCAGACGAGGATATCCGTGTTCCCGGTACTGGTGCGGGCGAAAAATCCTCTTTATTTGAGTTGGCTGCAAAGTTACAACTTTTTAATGAAATCACAAAAAGGTAAAAAGATTTTTTTTTTTCCAAAATTCTTCGTAATTTTGCAGCCGAAATGGTTACAAGGTTATTTTTCATATTATTTGCCCTGTTGCTTTCCACAGCATCAGAGGCTACAATGGTGTGGACAGGAAACTCTCTTTTCACGTCCGATTGGAAAGGATGGGTGGCCCTTCAACCATCCTGTTTTACCGAGGCTACCAGCGGAAAACTGCTCCGGCTGAAATTCCGTGACTTGAAGCAGGAAGCCGTAGCCACTATTTGCAAGAAAGACTGGACGGCCATGCCAGGCATCAGCAGTCCTTCAGTCTTGTCGGGTAATCACGTCGACTTTACCATCACTCCCACCATGCTTGCCCTGCTTCAGGCAGAAGGATGCATCGTGCAGGGATCAGGGTTCACGCTGACGAGTGCAGAAATCATCAGTAAGGATGAGGTGTCGAAACTCCGACAGACAGTGCCTGTTGACAACGACTGGCTATGGACTCCGCCTGCCACTCCGATCATCAAGGTGATCATAGACAATCCCACGGCGGTGGCCACGACAGCTCATGTGGAGCTCATCATCAGAACCGCCAAGCTGGAGCCTTACACAACGTTGGAGACAAGTGTCAATATTGGTGCTGGACAGCAGGAGGTTGTCCCCTTCCAAATCACCCCTCAGCCAGGTTTCTATGAGTGTACAGCACTCGTGAACGACGAGTTGGCACGGACATTTACCTTCGGCTATGCTCCTGAATATACCGTCTCCCCACCCGACATGCAGTCGGACTTCCTATCCTTCTGGCAGAAGGCAAAGGCTGAGCTGGCAGCCACACCCTTAGACATTAACATGTCAATGATACCCTCGAAGAGCACCGCCAAGCGCCATGTGTTTCTGGTGGAAGTGAGGTCGGCCAGCGACCAGACAGGCGAAGTTTTCATGCGCGCTTACTATGCCGAGCCGACAGGTAGCGGCACTTACCCTGCACTCATCCATTTCATGGGACATGACAACGGTACACAGGCCCCTTACTGCATGAACGGCGACGATATGCCTTTATTCGCAGAGATGTATGTCTCTATACGCGGACAGTTCATCAACAACCGTCCTCCCTATACCAATCCTTACGGCAGCGACTATTTCTCCTACGGTTTCGGCAGCAAGGAGGACTACTATTTCCGTGGTGCCTATCTTGATGCTCTTCGTGCCGTGGACTTTCTTTGCACTCGCGAAAAGGTGCAGAAACAGAATATCTTCGCAGAGGGTTCGAGCCAGGGCGGTTCGCTTGCCATTGCCGCCGCCGCTCTGAGCGACGGACGTGTGAGTGCTATTGCTCCGTCGGTGTTTGCCCTGAGCGACTTCCCCGACTACTTCCAACTGACTCCGTGGCCAGGTACCGAAGCAAAGGAAAAGAAAAGAGAACTGGGCATGACCGACGAAGAGATGTACAGCATGCTTTCCTATTTCGATGCGAAAAACATGGCCACCATGATTACCTGCCCGGTATTCATGAACTATTCACTGCAAGACGACATGTGCCCGCCATCCATCAACTGGGCTTTCTACAATAATGTCATAACAAAAGATAAAAAATACCTGACAAACCCGACGCTGGGTCATCAGATTGCCGAAAACTGGTGGGAGGAATTCCTGCGTTTTTTCGGTGACCACATCAAGACCGAGGGAATAGAAAGTACACAGTCGGCAAGCGAGTACGACGAAAGTTTCTACACGCTCGACGGCAGGAAACTGCAGCAAATCCCAACCCGGCCAGGTATCTACGTGAATAAAGGGAAAAAAGTGGTAATCAAGTAAGGAACCACAACGGCGGAAAGAAGTTAGCAACGTTTAGAACTTCTTTCCGAAAGCGATATTGATAAATGTCTTGAGAAGAATCTTGGTGTCGAACCACCAAGAGCGGTGCTCCAGATAGTAGAGGTCAAGTTCAAGCCGACGTAGCATTTTCTCCAGCGTGTCGGTGTAGCCATTGTATAGCGTGGCGTAAGAGGTCACGCCCGGACGTATCTGGTAGAGATAGACGTAGCGCGAGTCACGCTCCATAATCTGGTCTATATAGAACTTCCTCTCGGGTCTGGGACCAATGAAAGCCATATCGCCTTTGAACACATTCCACAGCTGAGGCAACTCGTCAAGGTGGTGAATGCGCAAGTAGCGACCTATCTTGGTCATACGGTCGTCCCTCTCATGCTGGTAGAGGGCAGGCCCGTTGGCCTCTGCATCGACACGCATGGAGCGGAACTTATATATGTAGAAAGGGCGACCGAAACGACCAATACGCTCTTGTTTGAAAATGGCAGGGCCGCCATCCTCACGTTTCACAAGCATATAGCATATAAGGAAGAGCGGAGAGAATGCAACCATACATAGGCCAGATACAATAAAATCATTAAGCCTCTTGACATTCCGCTCAATCTCGTTCATGCCGTCAAGCACATATCCGTTTTCGAGTTTGGTCATACTTCGTCTGGTATCTATGACAATAACGGATATTAAGGAATATTATTATAAACGGCATAATTTATATTTAAAAAGAAATCATCGAATAACTTCGAGTTATTCGATGATTTCAGCCTCTTTCCATTTGACAATGAGCAGTTCCACATCCTTGCGGGCTGTTTCCTCGTCGATTTCATACTCTTCGAGGATGAGGCCGAGTAGCTTGTCAGCATCGAACTCGGAACCCTGGACTTTGGACCACAGGTAGGCCGCTGACTCGTTCATACTGATGACACGGCTGAAGTCGATGTTCTCTATTCCATCGGCGACGATGATGTTCTCGCCGCAGACGTTACGAAGTCTGAATCCTTTCTTTGTTTTCATTGTTATTTGATTTTTTTAAGAAACGTTGCGGTATGTGGGGATGGAAGGCGAAAAGCAGGTATCGCCGCAATGGCAGCAGCCGGGTCCACCACCATGAGTAAATGCGCCATTTAAGCCCGCTGGTGCTGTCAGGAGTCGTCCGTCCCTTGCGGAAGAAAGCTTTTACGCGTGCTTTGACATCTTGCAAGCGGCAGCTCTCAGTGGCCAGGTTGCCGTCGCCGCGCAGAGTCACCTGGTCGCCGTCGATGGCCACGATGCGATGGAGCACGAAATGGCCTTTGCTGATTTCAGCCAGCACAGCATCGCCGACACGGGCATCGGCCGGACTGAGGGCCTCAAGCAACGCCTTGTCGCGCCCGTCCTCTAAGAAGGGGCGCATACTACGACCGCGCAAGGGCAATGTAACGGTGTGACCCTCAGACAGTATCTCCACCACTTGAGGCAGAAACACATCATTGGGCATCATGCGGGTTACACATTTCATCGCTTCACTCTACTTGCCTAATTGTTATTGTTTAGCAGTTATCGTAGCATGACACAGGCGAGCGGCCTCTTCATCGGGCAGACAGTGGAGGGTGTAGATAGGGGTAGCGGCCAGTATGCTCGTGATGGTGTCACAGAGATTGCCGTAGATAACGGTGTCCCACTTCATACTCGAGCAGGCGGGCAGCAGGGCGGCAAAAGCCTCCACCGTGCGCAGGCGTTCGATGCTGTTCTGCGGGGCACGGTCTATGCGCACCACAGCTCCCAGAGGGGCACAGATGTTTCGATAACAGGGAGTCTTGCCGCTCCAGGGTGACCCGTAGATGAACGGCTGGCCGTCGGGGCGTACACGGACGATGGGGTTGTCGTCGTTCATCAGCTGTGAGTCAGCGATGTACTTCATCCACAACGACGAATGGGTGCTCTTGCCCGTGCCACTCTGGGCAATGAAGGGATAGCCGCGGCCCTGGTACAGGATGCACGAAGCATGGATGAGCAGGGTGCCGAAGAACGAGCCTGCAAAAGCGTAGACAAGCATCAGCGCATCGTTGAGGCCGAAGGAGCGCATCACCCAGTTACCATTGAGGGCACACCGGCACTGGGAAAAATTACTGTTACAGATGAGCAGACAGCAGTCGCCGCCGCCAATGTCGCGGATGATGAACTGGTAGCCACCGTCGGGCAACTGGTAGACGAGGGTATCGCCATTGCCCGTGTCGAATTTGCGCACCAGCTTCTTTTCCTTTGAAGGACGAAGGGTATCATCGACCGTGAGGGTGAAGAGCAGCGTCTCCGGCTCCTCGTCAATCTTGAAAGAAGCCAACGACGGCAGCAGATGCAGTCCATTGATGGATTGCCCCGCTGACTGGCTATTGGCAGAAGAATCGGCGAAGATGATACACACATGATGGTCACCGATACAAAAGAAGTGCTTACATTCCACGCGGCGGCCTCCTCATGTCATTATTCTTATTTTTCGGATTGCGGGGGTCCCCATCAGGTTTCTTGGTCTTGGGAGCCTTTTTTGGAGCCTTGCTTTCCTGCTCTTCCTGTAACTCCTGCTCCACAGTGGCACTCATGTCAACGGAATGGAAGCGGAAGTTCTCCGGCGCGATGTAGCGCACGTCATAACGACGACCATTTTTGGGGGGCGTTGAGTAGATCCGTTGCATCTTGGTATATTTCTTCTCCAACTTCTTGCGTTTGGTATCATAGACCACGATACACGTGCGGTGGGGCATGAGCAACTGGTCAGAGAGGTAGTCGCGCAGCTGGTAGGAATACTGTTCACGCCCCCTGAGCATATTTTTGCTCTTGCTCATCCATGCACTGTCAACCTCCTGGATGTTGGTAAAATGGACGATGGTATCAGTAAACGATGCCGACAGACCAAAGATGTAAATCTTTTGTACCTGACTTTTTTTCTTGGCACTGACCCCGGCTGTAGCCATCAGCAGTGCCAGCATAAATATAAGAATATGTTTCGCGTACATTATTATATTCGTTTTCGTAGCGTCAGCGTTTCATTTTCGTTCATCCCAAATATGCCTTGAGACCCTTATTACGGCTGTTGTCTCTCAGCCGCTTGATGGCCTTTTCCCTGATTTGCCTGACACGCTCGCGAGTGAGTCCGAATTTCGTTCCTATCTCTTCGAGTGTCAGCTCAGGTGTTCCCAGACCGTAGTAGGCCTCAATGATACTCCGCTCGCGGTGGTTAAGCATTTTCAGGGCCGACTTGATTTCCTCTCTCAGCGACTCCTTAACAAGCTCCCTGTCGGCAGCAGGCGAACTGTCGTTCACCATCACGTCGAGCAGTGAGTTATCCTCGCCGTCGGCAAACGGCGCGTCAACAGACACATGCCGTCCGCTGGCATTGATGGCCACGTCGACCTTCTCGGCGGGCAGGTCGAGCCGCTCGGAAATCTCCTCGACCGAAGGGCGTCGCTCGTTTTCCTGCTCAAACTTGCTCAGCACACGGGCAATCTTGTTGACCGACCCCACCTGGTTGAGCGGAAGCCTTACGATGCGGCTCTGCTCGGCGATGGCCTGCAAGATACTCTGGCGAATCCACCACACAGCATAGCTGATGAACTTGAAGCCTCGCGTCTCATCAAATTTCTCCGCAGCCTTGATAAGCCCCACATTTCCTTCGTTGATGAGGTCGGACAATGAGAGGCCCTGGTTCTGGTATTGCTTGGCTACCGACACCACGAAGCGGAGGTTTGCCCGCGTGAGTCTTTCCAAGGCACGGCGGTCGCCCTTGCGAATGCGCTGGGCCAGCTCCACCTCCTCATCGATGCTGATGAGCTCTTCATGACCAATCTCCTGCAAGTATTTATCAAGCGATTCACTCTCGCGATTGGTTATCGACTTTGTGATTTTCAGCTGCCTCATAACACAGTATTAACACAGTATTAGATAATCTCACCGTTTTTCGTTACCGAAGCGTAGCGTCCCCGCTTCCGTTCTCACTTGTTCTTCTGGTAGTATTCCAGAGCCAAGCGAACGTTTTCACGAAGGGCGTCGCTGCTGAAGGTGGCACCGGTGCGGCCGTCGACCTTGGCCTTGAGGGCATCGTCCACTTTCATACCGTCCCATGCATTCTGCATCTGCTTCTTAACAGCATTCCAGTATTTCGGGGTCTCCTGATTGGGCAGAAACTCTATTTTCTCCACCTTTCCCTTGCGGATATACACCAGCAGAGGTGTAGGACCAGCATAGCCGTCCACTTTCTTTCCAAGCTCGGTAGTGTTCACCACGTAGGCACCATTTTCCTTGACCATGACTTTGTCATCGTCTTTATTTCCGGCGGCCATCAAGATGACTGCCACCAATAGGGCCATGCCTGCTATCATGCTTTTCTTCATTCTTTCGCTCCTTTTATTAAGTTTTCGGATGCAAAAGTACGAAGAAAAGCAGAGACAGCAAAGCGTTTTTCGGAAGTTTAACGAAAATACACGCGTATAAACCTCAACTCAGCTATTCATTCCTACAATTATATTGCGAAGTCTCGGAAGTAGGAACGCCTTTCCAGGCCTTCGGCCTTATCTGTGCACAGAACTTCCGGAAGATCTCGTTACGGCAATTTTCTTTCCATCGCGTATATAGATGCCCTTAGGGAGATTTCCGTTGGGGACCTTACGGCCGGAGAGGGAGTAGACAGAAGTCAGGGATTTCAAATCCCCTCCAACGGATTGCTCTTCCCCTCCAACAGGAGAGAGTATGTGGGAGATGTCTGTGGTGAGGGAGTGGTGACGGAGTGCGGAGCGGACGGCTCGCCATGCGGGCTTCTTACCCATTCCGGAATCGTAGAGGAGGGGGCTGGAACCACTGCGCCAGCTGTCGTTGTCCTTGAGCCCCCAGACGACGATGTAGGGACAGTTGTCGTTAGAGAGCATGATGTCGGTGATGACACGGTAGAGGCGTGCCTGCTCCTCAAGGTTGGCGGAGGAGGTGGAGGGTATGCCCATATCCAGCTCGGTGATGACGCACTTGAGGTTGTCGGAGGCGAAGTTCCTGACGGTGGATGCGAGCTTGAGGGAATCGACCTCGCCGATGGAGAAATGGCACTGGAGGCCTACGCCGTCGATGGGTATATTGCGTTGCTGCAGGTGCCGTGCGAGGTTACGGAAGGCGACAGCCTTGGCCTTGCCCTGTAGCTCGACGTCGTAGTCGTTGAGATAGAGGAGTGCATCGGGGTCGGCGCGACGGGCATAGACGAAGGCAGAGTCAATATAGTCGTCGCCGATGGCGCGCTGCCAGACGGTCTGGCGGAGTGTATAGCCGTCGGGGTTGGAGCGGATGATGCTCTGGTCGTCGTCGAGGCACTCGTTGACGACGTCCCACTCGGTGACCTTGCCCTTGAAGTGGCGCATAACGTTGTCGATGTGGCTCTTCATGATGCTGAGTGCCTGCTGGCGAGTCCATCCTTTGTCGTTCTTCTTGCCATCGCTGCTGACCCATGCGGGCTGCTGCTGGTGCCACACGAGGCAGTGGCCTCGGACGGCCATGCTGTTGCGCTGTGCGAGGCTGACAAGGGCGTCGGCGCTGCCATAGGTAAACTGTCCCTGAGAAGGCTGGAGGGCGTCCATCTTCATCTCGTTCTCGGCGACCATCATGTTGAACTGCTTAGCGGCGTCATCGCGTTCGGAGGAGAGGCCCTTGTAGGTGCAGAAAGCGGCTCCTATGTACTTGCCACACTGCTCGGCATAGAAGCGGAGGGAGTTTCTGTCGGCATTGTCGTTGATGCCGTCGTCGTAGTAAGGACCCATGACGGCGATGGAGTCGCCGTGCACATCAGGCTGGCCATCAGGATTGTCAGAGTCGTTGAGGGAAACGATGCGTGCCTTGAGGGTGTAGGAGCCGTCGGCCTCTTCCTCGACAAGCTCCCAAGTGTATTTCGAGGGTTGCTTGAGGTCGAAGTGCCAGTCACCAGTCTTGGACTTGGCGGTGAGGAGGGGGACGGAGAAGCCAATCTCGGCGACGAAATCGCTGGGCACACTAAGCTCGACGACGGGCATGAGGTCGCTGGTGGAAAAGTCCTGAGCGATGTTGTTGTATTTCACGGTGCCGCCGACGTCAAGGAGGTCGTGATCGGTATCAGAAACGATCTTGAAGCGTAGCTTGGAGGCGGGACGCACACAGAGATTGGGCTGTTTCGACGCAGTGACATAGTTACGGAGGGTGAGGGTGCCGGTAGTGATGGCGGCGACGGAAGAGTCAGGCACACTAAGGGGGCCAGGTTCGAGCGTACCGTAGTTGTCAACAGTGCCGCCGATGCTGCCCGTTCCGCCGAGCAGTCCTCCTTCAAAAATGTAGGCGACGGCCTCGGCGGTATTAGGACGAGCGCCGAGGGCACCGCGCAGCTTCTTGCTCTGGGCCTGGGCCGCATCGTTGGCGATCTGCACGCGGCCTTCGTGGACGCGCAAGGCTCCGCTGAGGTAGTTGTTGTTGCCCGTGATGGTCATGGTGCCTGTTCCCTCCTTGACGATGCCGATGAGGGTTGCGTCGTTGTAGTCAGAGGGCTTGATGGTGCCGGCGAGTGTGAAATCGGTGTTGAGCCCTCCGAGGAGATAGTAAGCGGCACGGTTGGTCTTCATATAGCCTTGGAGGGTGGAGCCAGACTCGGCGTTGAGCTCGCCGATACGGAATCCGGCGCCGGAGGTGTTGGCCTCGCAGCAGATGGTGGCTCCAGAATGAAGGTAGACGTGGTTCTCGGTCATGGAGGGGTTGACCTTACCAGACTTGGCATCGTCGAGCGCGTTTTCGGCCGTGGAGCTTTTGCCGCCATGTGCGAGCACTACGCCGTAGAATCCTGCGCCAGGGGCGTTCTCAGGGAAGGGCCAGATGTGGACGTCGCCCTTGAAATTGGTCCAGTCGGGCCATGACTTTCCCTTCTCGCTACCAAGGTAGCAGCGCTCGCCTCCGCCATAGAGGTTGAGGGTGCCGGTGCCGATAATGGTGGAAAAGAAATAGCAATAGCGCGCCATCTTGACGTCGACGGTGTCCATGGCAGAAATACGCATCAAGTTGCTGTAAGACACGTAGTCATTAGAAGTGTTATTGCCGCTGATGTTGATAGTACGGTTAGCAGCAGTGGCGGTCAGCATCGTGCCGGCCACCACTGCAGTCAGGAGTTGTCTTTTCATTCTCATTTAATTATTTTCTTTCCGTCAACGATGTAGATACCCTTGCGGAGGCGGGAGCCCTCCTGCCCCCTGAAGGGGGTGAGTTTGCGCCCGTCGAGGGTGTATATACTCCCATCTCCCTTTGGAGAAGGGGCGGGGGCGTTGCTGATGCCAGTGGTCACGTCTATGAGGGTGCAGAAGGTGAAGTAGGTTGGCTCGTCGTGGTTGGCAGGGGAGGCGGCATCCTTGAAATACTTCCCAGTGCCGACGTTCTTGATGGAGAATCCCTTTCCATCGACATACTCCATGCTCCACACGGCGCCCTTGTCGATGTCGTAGCCATTCTGACCGTTGAGGCCTGCGATAAAGCAGCAACTGCCATCAACGTCCTGAGTGTTGAGGTAGCCGGTTTCGCCGCCGACCTGATAATCGTTGCCTTCGGGAGTGACAAGACGGAGACGGAAGCCCCCGCTGGCCCTCTGAATCTTGAAGTAATAGGCGGAATTGCTCTCCTTGAAGGCCTTCCTGAAGTTGTCGTAGCAGAGGTGCTGACCGTAGGTACAGTAGAGGGCCTTGCCCTCGTCCTCATTGACAATGGCGAAGGGCTTGCCGCTGACGGCTGTCAAGACGGTGAAGATCTGGTCGACGTCCTTTATCGTGTTGGGAATGAAAGGATCCTCGAAATCGGGGTCAATGTCATAGACCACTCTGAGCACCTTTTGGGCATAGCGCATGCCAAGCACCCGATAGCCCTGAGCGGAGAAGTGCCAGGGGTCGACGTTGTTGCCGGGAAGGTTTTTGGCAGAGACGACATGGGCCGTAGGAATGACGGTCGGCAGACGGTCGACCTGTGTGTTATGGCTGGCACAGCCTCCACTGTTCGTACCGACGCCGGTGTACTCCACCTCACCAGCAAACAGGGGCACGTCGGCAGCAGAGAGGCCGAGATCCTTGAGCATGTCGGTATAGATTTTATTCACCATGTTGGGCCAGTTGGGGTCGTTACAGTTTGACTCGCCCTGATGCAGGAGGATGCCCTTGATGACACCTACTTCCTGGGCCTTCTTGGCCATTTCAATGATGCGTCCGTAAGGATTGCCGCCGTAATGACGCTTGGCCAGTGTTGCCCACCACTCATTGGGGTTGTCCTTGAGCTTCTGCTGATACTTGTCCTTGTCGAACATCTCAATGGGGCTGCCACCCATGGCAACGGCGATGACGCCAATCTTGTGGTCGGGCAGATTGGCAACCATCGTGCGTCCGAAATAGTCGGAGGGGCCTAACCTTCCGTCGGGGCTCACAATGGGGCAGGTCGCCTTATACCAGTTTCCCAAGGTACGCTTGGGACTGGTAAAGTTGCAAGTAGCGAGCATCTGGAAACGGGAATCAACATTGCCCACATCCTGGGATTCCCACTGGGCATTGCCCTCCATATTTGACTGTCCGAAACAAATGAAGACGTGGAAGTTAGGGTCAACTTCTGCGTTAGCCTTCGAGAGGCAGGCCGTCAGGCCCAGGAGCATCACAAATAGTGTCTTTTTCATAATTGTGAAGTGGAATGCTTATCTCTTGATCATTTTCTTGCCATTAACGATAACGATGCCACGGTAGTCGTCTCCGACGGGAACGCCCATGAGGTTATAGACAGTAGGATTGGTAGCTTCGTCGTTTCCGATATTACGGATTTCCAACGGTACGCTGCTGTTGATCTCCAAGTGGCGTATGCCAGACATCTTCTCCTTGCCATCGGCATTAGTGACAATGGCCATGATGGCATAGGTACCCGTCTCGGTAGGTACGAAATTGCAGAGGAATGGTTCCTCGGTCATGGTGGCAATTAGCAGATTGTTGGCATAGACCTTCACATGGACGATGGGGCTGTTTTTCGAGGTGGCCTTGATGTCGATAGGCACATTGTCGCCAACGCCATATTCGCCGACGAAGGTCTTCATCCTGCATGACATACCTTCGCCTTCCTCATAGCGGGTGAGGGTGAGGTCCTTGAAATAGAAGCCACCCTTGTCGACGAGCAGGGTGAACACGTGACGGCCGGCCTTCAGTTCTCTCTGCAACCTTCCGTGCATCGTTTTCCATTGAGAGGAGCCACCCGTCTTAGGAACCTCGATAAACTCGGTGAGGTAGGACAGGCTGTCGAGTCCGTATTCTGCCAAGTGGAACATGCCACCAGCCTTCGCCGAGGCCAACGTGGCATCGAACGAATAGAGGCCGTCCTCCTTCACGTCGACGGTATACTCCATCCACTGACCATCCTTCAAAGCCGTCGTAACATTACGCGAGGCGTTGTAGTAGGCCACGCCAGAAGCGCCCTTGTCATATTCATTAATATTGATGGTGCCAGGAATCTCAAGAGCGTCTTCGTTGTAAGGCTCACGCTTAGCAGCCCTCACCACGTTGAAGCGCCCGTAACGCTCGTAGGTAGAGCCGTCGGTAGCCGTGACCACGGCCTTCGTGGTATTCCAGTTGGGATTGACTGCGACATATTCCACGATATAGGGAGCCTCGGTCATGGTCTTGACCAGCTCGTCGTTCACATAGAAATCCACCTTCTCGATGGTCTTGGTGGCCAGCCGGGCATTAATCTTGATGGGCAGCACATCGTCCTTGACAACCTTCAGCGCGGCAGGACGGATATAGATCGAAGCCTCTTTCTTAGTGCCGGGCAGGGGACCCACGGCGTTCTTGGCGGCATCGGTCTGCATATACTCCTTGATCCAGGTCATAGCAGGACGCTCTACGCCATTCTTGTAAAGGCCGGAGTTGGAGACCCATGTGGCTCCATGGATATAGCCCCACAGGGTGACACCTGCGCAATAGGGGGCTTCCCACATGACCGGCAATATATTCTGATACTGCGTCTTTTGCTGAGCGTCGTTAGCGACGTCAATATCCAGTTCCGTGATGAACATAGGCATCTTCAGGGCATTCTGCTGTTTGTTCAGCGCGTTAGTCAAGTCATTCTTGCTCATGCCCGACACAGCGTGCGACTGATTGCCGTAGGCATCGATAGGTGCTCCGGCATCACGTAGCGTCTGCACCAATGTGATGTAGGCGTCTATATCATATCGGATGGAGTTGTAGTCGTTGTAAATGAGGATGGCATCCGGCCAGCGCTGGTAGGCCATGTCAAAGGCCTTGATGAGCCAGTCGTAGCCTGTCTTACCGCCGCCGCCGAGGGTCTCCTTCATCATGGGGTTGCCCTGCTGGTGCATACCCACGGCCTCGTTCACCACGTCGATCATGGGCAGGGTATTGTACTTTGCCTTTACATGGTCAAACCAGTTGGTTAGTGCGGCAAAACGATCCTTTGCCGAAAGACTCTCCAGCCAGCCAGGATACTGGGCACCCCATACCAATGCATGGAACTTGTAAGTGAAGTTATGCTGCTTGGCATAGTTAAAAGCCTTGTCACAGCCCCAGTTGAAGGAGCCACGGGTGCCTTCAACAGAGGACCACTTTGACTCGTTCTCACAGGTAATCTGGTTCCAGAGCTTATAGTACGCAGGAACGCCGCCTCCGGCATCCACATTGTAGCTGGTGGTGATGTTGCCGAGGAACTTGTTGGGATTTGATGAAAGTTGTGCCTGTACGCCTAACACGGACGAAACGGCAAATAAAAGTACAAAGATTTTCTTCATTATTATAAATTTTAAAGTAAGTTCTATATTTTCTGTTTTCTTTATTTCTGTAGGGACTTCCCGCAAGAAGTCCCTACATGATGATGGTTAATTAGAAGTTGTCACGGCCGAAGCCACCACCTCCAAAACCGCCGCCGCCTCTGAAGCCACCGCCTCCCATTCCGGGGAAGGAAGGACGCTGCTCCTTGCCTATGTCAAGCAGGAGCTTGAACAGGGCACGGCGGCGCTCACTCCATGTGCGATAGTCGTCGGCTTTCAGCGTCTTGATGCCAAAGCCCGGTCTCTGCGGCATGCCCTGCATGAACTCAAGCGAACTGGTGGTGATGATACAGGGTTTCGTCTTGCCGTCGGCCAGCAGACGGTCGGCAATGGCATCAGCACCGCCCACCTTGAACCAGCTCTCCATGGTGTCGCCCTGACCGGGCACGAGCTGAACGAAGGAGGGCATGACCATGCGTCCCGTAGGCATCGGAGCGGTGTACCAGGCCTCGCCGCGCTCCAAGTCGTAGCTGGTGCGCCCGTGGGGGATATCGCCCTGCGAGGCGAAGTTGAACGGCGACCGGGGATTGTCGGCAATGCTGTACTTGAAGCCCTGTTCGGGCGAGAGGTACATGTTGCTGGGGTCGGCCACGGGTGTGCCGTCGACAATGAAACGATACTCAAAGGTCTCGAAGAGGATGTCACTGCGGGTGACGCTCCACACGCCGTCGCTGTCGCGCTCCATCGCCACGTTCTCAGGCAGAATCTCGCAGTCCAGTTCCACCTTCTGGGCCTCGGGGGCCTTGAAACGGAAGGTGATGCCCTGCTCGCCATATTCGGGCGAGATGATGGGCTTGGGGAAGAGCCGGGCCATGACGCCGGGCGTGAACTGCTGCTCCTGACCGGTGGCGGCAGGAGCGGGTTGCCAGTCTTTCATGGCCGTCTCGGCAGCCTTCTTGTTGAAGAGCAGGGGCAGGGTCTGGGCAAGGAAATACTTGGCGTTCATCCAAGTGTGGCCAAACTTGTCGTGGGTGAACTCCTTAACCGAGTGGATGCCCTTCTTGTCGAGGAACTCCATGTAGTCGCGGGCATTTCCGTAGAGGAAATCGTCGGTACCGACACCCAGCCAGAAGAGGTGAATCTTCTTGTTCGTCTCAGCAGCATGGTCGTAGACTTCAGGGATGTCGGTCGAGGTGAACGAGCTGTAGCTACACAGGTAGGAGAACTTGTCAAGGTTGGTCAGACCATTGTAGAGCGCCTGGTTGCCGCCACGTGAGAAACCACCGATAGCACGGTCGTCGCGACTATTCTTGGTGCGGTAGTTATTCTCAATATAGGGCAAGAGGTCGTTGATGAGGTCCTTGCTGAACACATCGCCGCCGAAACTGGTCTGAGGCTGACTGGGAGCGGGCGGGTTGACCAAGAGCTTCATGGGGTTGCCGTATGGCAACACCACAATCATCTCCTTGGCCTTGCCCTCGGCCAGCAGGTTGTCGAGGATGTAGTTCACACGGCCCACCTTGTAGTAGACCTCCTCGGTGTCGGTAGTGCCGCTGATGAGGTAGAACACGGGGTAGCGTTTCTGCTGGTCCGTCAGATAGCTGGGCGGCAGGTAGACCACGGCCTGATTGGTAGCTCCAAGGCTCTTGGAGTAGTAACGGATGTACTCCATACGACCGTGAGCCACGTCAGAGCGGATGTCGTGAGGAAGAGTACCCTCCTTCGACGGGACTACCACCAGACTGTTCTTAAAGCCCTCGTTGGGGAAGAACTGTGGGTTCTTGGGGTCCATGATGCTTACACCGTCGACGATGAAGCAGTAGGGGTACATATCGGGGGCGACCGGCGACTGCAAGTCTCCCTTGTTGCCGATGGTCACCGTCCACAGTCCGTCGGCACCGCGCGTCATCTCCTTGCGCCCACCGCCAAACTGCACGTCGACCTCCACCTTTTTGGCCGTTTCGTTCTGATACTGGAACGTCACCGTCCCGTCGTCGTTCGTGCGTGGCTGTGCCATGGCGCCGACGCTAAACAATAAAGCAGAGAAAATGCCTATAGGTAATAAATGTTTCATGTTCGTAATTCTATTTACCACGAATTCATGGTTTCATTAATAAATTTAGTTCGGCAGAATAGGCTCGCCCATCTCAGAGGCTTCGGCGTCATTGGCGTCGAGCTTGAAGAGCATGAACTGCGGAGCCTCGGCGGTGCAGGGGTTCCAGCCCAAGGCGGTGCCGTCCTCGCCGTTCGGATCACTATACTTGGCAAAATTGGTCCAGGCAGTGAGCATCTTCTCGGCCAGGTCCCAGTCGCCCTTTGTCCAGGGACGCCAGCAGTGCTTCAGGCTCTTGAACACGAACCAGAGGTCGCTGGAGTGGAAGGCACCCTTCAGGCGGTCGGTGATTTCGGGATGCTTACCGTCGTCGGGCAGCGGACGGGCAAACTCGTAGGCCCAGGCCTTGCCGCCCTTCTCCTCACGCACCTTGCAGAACTCAGCAATGCCAGGGCCCATCGAACCCATGTCGTTCAGCGTGTAGCCAATCATGTAGGGGATGTCGGCGATGATACCGGCACGGGTGGCATCGTCAAAATTCCGTGTGCAGACATAGCCGTCGATGATGGGGCGCTGCATGAGGAAGAGGTCGCTCTTGTTCACCATGTTGTAGAGCTGACCCACGGTATACATAATCTCCGTCGAAGCATTGCGTAGCTTCTCCAAGTCGGTCAGTCCGGCCCAGTCCATCACCTTCTTCGTCTCGGCCTCGCTCTCGGCCAGTGTGGGATTGTAGGAGAAGAACTTGTTCATCGGCGTGGCAGGCTTGGCCTCCTCACCCTCCTTGGCGGGCACATTGATGCCGCCGCCGCTCATGATGACGGCCTTGTGGAACAGGCCACGGGCCAGCGGGCTCTCACAGAGGGTGCGCACGCTGCCGGCGCCGGCGCTCTGGCCGAAGATGGTCACGTTGTCGGGGTCACCGCCAAACTGGGCGATGTTCTCCTTGATCCACTTCAGCGACTGTATCTGGTCCAGGATACCGTAGTTGCCGCTCACATGATTGGGACTCTCTGCCGACAGCTCGGGATAGGTCATGAAGCCGAAGATGCCCAGGCGGTAGTTGATGCTGACGAGCACCACGTCCTTCAAGGCCCACTCCTGACCGTCGAACTCAGGCTCCGAGCCCCAGCCCTCGCGGTAGCCACCGCCGTGAATCCACAGGGCCACGGGCAACTTCTTATCCACCTGTCCGGGGGCTTTCGTCCAGACGTTCAAGTAGAGGCAGTCCTCACTGTAGGGGGCCTCGTCGCCGTAGCCCCACTCCGAGGCATAGAAGCCCGGATAGTGAACGGCCTGATAGCCGGGATGGCCGAACTTGTCGCACACACGCACACCTTCCCAAGGCTTTACGGGCTGTGGCTCTTTCCAGCGCAAGGGGCCGATGGGAGCAGCAGCGTAGGGGATGCCCTTGTAGGCATAATACACGGTCGTGCCTGAGCCGTCACTGGTAGGGGCAAAACATTGCACACCTGAAATCTGTCCACCCTCGATGGTCAGCACCGGATTGTCGGCCTCCTTCTCTGTGGAAGTGCAGCCAATCATCATTGCCAGAAATGGCAAAAGGAGTAAAGTTTTTTTCATAGGTTAATTATATTAAGCATTAATAAGCACAATTAGGCTACAAAAATACGAACAAATTATTACTCCTACCCCCTACGAATGTTTCTTTTTGTTTCACAAATGTTACAATAAAACATCTGTTAATACCTTTGGCATCAATTACCACTACTTTATATTATGAATTATTCGTACCTTTGCACACGCTTTTGGAGTGTAAACGAACCGTTATCCTAAGGCTAAGCAGGAGTTACCCCGAAGGTAATTAGCATGAAAAAAAAAATCAACCAGATAATTAAAAAATGATAGCAACAACTTTAGCAACAGCAGTGCTGGTCATCAACGAACTGATGGCCTCCAACGTGGGCGAGGTGATGAGTCCCGCCACCAATTTCGACAGTTGGATTGAAATCTATAACCCCGGCGCCGAGGCCGTCGACCTCGGCGGTCTCTATCTCAGCAACAACGCCGAGGACCTCACCCGCTGGCAGATGCCGGCCGACATGGGTAGTGTCCCCGCCAAGGGCTTTAAGGTAATCTGGATGGGCTCCAGCGACATCAAGGAGAATCAGGCTCCCTTCAAGCTCGACTGCGACGGCGGCACCATCATCCTCAGCGACGGTAGCAACGAGCTGTGCAGTGTCGTCTACCCGCCTGCCATGAGCCGCACGTCATGGGCCCGCATGGGCGACGGCAGCAACGACTGGGGATGGACGGCCGACGCCACACCCGGTGCCTCGAACGCCACCGCCGTATTCGCCGACGGACGTCTCGACGCCCCCGTAGTGAGCCAGGGTAGCTGTCTCTTCGACGGTCAGGTGAGGGTTAGCGTCGACATTCCCGAGGGAGCTACGCTGATGTATACCACCGACGGCAGCGTGCCTACAGCCCCCATAGTGCAAGAAGACATTCCCGCATGGATCAACTACGTCATCAACGGCGACTGCGAGGGCGACGATGCCACCAGCCTCATCAGCCGCGATGCCAATGGCAACGGTGACGTAGAGCGTATCGTCGACGGCGTGGGCTACAACGGAAGCAGGGGCATCCGCATTCATGCCATCGCCAACCCCAAGAACGACTACGACGCCCAGCTCTTTGTCTACACGCCTGGCCACATCTGGCGCTCGGGCGAGAAATACCGTTTCAGCATGAAGGTGAGGGCCGACAAGAATGCCCGTATCTCGGCACAGACACACACCACCCCACATAATTATATTTACTGGAGCATCCTCAATGGCACCTATGATGTCACCACCGAGTGGCAGGAGATCACCTACGAGGGCACCATCACCGACGACCAGGTAGGCAAGCAAGGCGGCGGTGGCTGGTGGTGGGGAGGCGAAGAGACGGTCGAGGACATGCAGACCATCGCCTTCAACCTGAACGGTGACAAGCAGGAGAACAACTTCTACTTCGACGACGTCGTATGGGAACTCTACACCGGCGACGGACAGATGGAAAATACGAGTAAGCAGAGCACGGACGGACAGTTTACCTTCACCAAGACCACCAACCTCTGCGTGCGCCTGTTCCAGGACGGCTACCTGCCCAGCGTGCCCGTAACGCGCAGCTACATCAAGACCAGCAACAAGTACACGCTACCCGTCATCAGCATCGTGGGCAACAAGAGCTATTTCACGGACCCGAAGTCGGGCATCGACTGCGACGGCGACGGCACCAACGGCAAGACCGGCAACGGACAAGACTGGCCGAGGAACTACAACCAGCCGTGGGACCGCCCCGTGAACTTCAGCTACCTCTCGCCCGATGGCCAAATGCTGTTCAATCAGGACGTGAACATTTCCGTCTCCGGTGGATGGACCCGCTCACAACGCTTCCGCTCGTTCAAGCTGAAGTCCAACAAGGTGTTTGACGGACAGAACCGTTTCGACTTCTCCTTCTTCCCCCAGAAACCCTACATACGCAATAAGAACGTGCTTGTGCGCAACGGCGGTAACGACGTGTGGACACACAATGCACGCTTCATGGACCCCGCCTTGGAGACCATCATACAGCGCTCGGGCATCGATGTCGACGTACAGTCCTACGTGCCTGTCATAGAATATGTGAACGGTGAGCTGCGCGGCGTGCTCAACCTGCGTGAGCCCAACAACGACAAGTTTGCCTACGCCAACTGGGGCTACGACGACGACGAGCTCGATGCCTTGGAGAACTTTGAAGTGAAAAACGGCTCTGACGACGTTATGAACCGCATCTTCGAGCTGGGCAAGCACATCAACGATGAAGGGGCCTACGACGAGCTTAAGACGCTGCTCGACATCGACGAGTTTACCAACTACATGGCCGTCACCATGTTCCTCAACAACAACGACTGGCCCGACAACAACGTCAAGGCATACCGCAGCCAGAACGGCGGACACTACCGCTTCATCTCGTTCGATCTCGACTATGCCTTCGGACTGATGAACGACAACGACGACAACCCGTTCGCCCGCCTGAACAAGTACAAGTATCTGGACTTCATCACCTTCTTCTACAATATGCTGGAACACGACCAGTTCCGTAAAAAGTTCATCGACACCTTCTGCATCGTGGCGGGCAGCGTGTTTGAACCCAACCGCGCAGGGGAAATTGTCGACGAGCTGTTAGCTGTGGTGAAGCCCATGACGCAGCTGATGAAGCAGCAGAACATCAACGACGGCCATGACCCCGACCGCTCCGCAACGACCATCAAGAACAAACTGAACGGACGTTCCAATACCCAGACAGGTTACATGAAGCAGTTCGCGCCGATGAAGCTCAATACCACCAGCACGCAGAACGTCACGCTGAAGAGCGATACCGAGGGAGCCACGCTCCTGATCAACGGCATCACCGTGCCTTACGCCTACTTCAAAGGCAGTCTCTTCGGCTCCATAAAACTGGAGGCCAAGGCTCCTGCCGGCTACGAATTTGCCGGATGGAAGAAAGGCGCTACCATATTCTCCAAAGAACCTGTCACCGACCTGCCCGGAGGAAGCACCCTCAACATCACCGCAACGTTCTCTCCCGTCGGAGAGGATGTAAAAGTCCCGACAGTACGCATCAACGAGGTGAGCGCCGCCAACGACATCTTCGTCAACGAATACTTCAATCGCAACGACTGGGTAGAGCTTTACAACACCACCTCGGAGGACGTCGACGTTGCTGGAATGTTCCTCTCCGACAACCCCAACAAGCCACAGAAGTACCAGATTGCAGGCCCCAGCATCATACCCGCCCATGGTTACCTCATCATCTGGTGCGACAAACTGGAGACCTCTACACAGCTGCACGCCTCGTTCAAGCTGGCTGCCGATGGCGGCGACGTGGTGCTCACCGCTCCCGACTATTCGTGGAATGACCGCTTTACCTACGGCCCGATGAAGAGCGACGAGACCGCTGGACGATTCCCCGACGGCACCGACGCCATCTACACCATGAACGTGCCGACCATCGCCAAGGCAAATATCTTCTCCAGCTATTCCGAAATCATCACGCAGCCTGGCACCGTGGGCATCAGCGACCTGGCGCTCTCACCGGAGTTCAACGTCCGCTATACCAATGGCAGACTCTTCGTGGAAAATGCCGGTTCCAGCAGGTCTGACATCAGCGTGACCATCGTGAACATGGCCGGACAGCAAGTGGCTGCCTACCAGTCGCTGACGGAAATCCCCGTAGGTCATCTTGGCGCAGGGGCCTACATGGCCATCGTCACAGATGCACAGGGCAACAAGGCGACATGCAAATTCATCAGTAGAAGATAGGAGCACGGGCGACCTCTCGCCCACAATCCTTCAAAAACATCCGTCCCGTCTGCAATAAGCAAGTGCAGACGGGACGGATGCTTTTCTTTTGTCAGTGTTCCTTCGGCTTACTTGATGTTCAGCACAATGACTGACTTGGCGGGCACCTGAACGGTGACCGTATTGTTCTTCAGTTTGGCATCGTTGAAGGGCTTGGGCGACACAACCTCCGGGTGCTGGAAGTCGTTGTAGTCGTCGACCTTCTGCGAGGTGAGAATCTCGCCGCTGACGCTCTTGGCCTGATAACCTTCGAGGTTGAAGTCGATGGTCTGCGCCTTGTCGAGGCTGACGTTGGTAATGGCTAATACGAGGCTGCCGTCTGTAGTCTTGGCTGCCGATGCCGAAAGCATGGGACAGGGGCGGTAGCCGGCATCCTTCGCGCCCTCCTTCTCCTTGAAGTAGGCCTTGCTCACCTGGATGGTCTCCGTGGGCAGGTCGATGGGCAGGTAGGTGGCCTCCTGGAACGGCGTATACATCTTGAACACGTGATAGGTCGGCGTGAGCACCATGTGTCCCGTGCCCTCCTGGTCGGTCAGGATCATCGACTGCAGCACGTTCACGACCTGGGCAATGTTGGCCATCTTCACACGGTCGGTGTACTTGTGGAACACGTTGAGCGAGAGCGAGGCCACGAAGGCGTCGCGCAGGGCGTTCTGCTGATACAGGTGACCGCTCACGGTGCCGGGCTCCTCGTCCCACCATGTGCCCCACTCGTCGACAAGCAGGCCGACGGTGTTTTTCGGGTCTTTCTCGTCCATGATGGCCTTGTGGCGCTTGATGACCTCCTCAATCTCCAAGCACTTGCCTAATGCCCAGTAATACTGGTCGGTGCTGAACTTCGTGGCCGAGCCTTTCGAGCCTTCCCAGCCCGAGCAGGTATAATAATGTAGGGAGACGCCCTGCATGCGGTTGCCGATCTTGTCCATCAGCACCTCCGTCCAATTGTAGTCATAGTCCGAGGCACCGCTGCCGATACGGTAGAGCTTGTTGCCCGTATAGTCACGCAGGTAGGTGTTGAACTTGCGGAACTCGTCAGAATAGTATTCCGGCGTCATGTTGCCGCCGCAGCCCCAGGCCTCGTTGCCGATGCCGAAGTACTTCACGTGCCAGGCCTTCTCACGGCCGTTTGCACGGCGCAGGCGAGCCATCGGCGTGTCGCCGTCGCTCGTCATATACTCCACCCACTGGGCCATCTCCTTCACCGTGCCCGAGCCGACATTGCCGCTGATATACGGCTCGCAGTCGAGCATCTCGCAGAGGTTCAGGAACTCGTGCGTGCCAAAGGAGTTGTCCTCGATGGTGCCGCCCCAGTTGTTGTTGCGCAGCGAAGGCCGCTGGTCCTTCGGGCCGATGCCGTCCATCCAGTGATAGTCGTCGGCGAAGCAACCGCCCGGCCAGCGCAGCACGGGCACCTTCAGGGCCTTCAGCGCGTCGAACACGTCCTTGCGGTAGCCCTGGATGTTGGGAATCTTGGAGTTCTCGCCCACCCAGAGTCCGCCGTAGATACAGGTGCCGAGGTGCTCGGAGAACTGTCCGTAGATTTCACGGTTAATCTTGGCCCCCTCCTGGTCGGCGTGAACCGTTGCCTTGATGTTGTCTGCTGAAAGCGTAGCAGTGAAAGCCAGTGCGATGGCTGAAGTCAGAATCGTTCTTTTCATGCTGTCTTAGGTTTTCTTATGATAACTTGATGCAAAGAATCTGGTCAATACCTCTTACGACTGTGCTTTACGCCATTCTCATCGGTATATTGCTCAATGACGATTCCATGAGAGTTGGAACTGCCTGACAGCCTACGGCCGGAAAGGTCATATTTCCGAGACGAGGGATTTGAGGTTTGAGATTTGACGTCCTCGATGCCGTCGGGCAATGCCTCTGCAAACTGCCAGGAATCAATGTAGACATTGTCGGCAGCGGTGACAACGAAGAACAGATTTTTTTTGACGCCCTGGAATTTAGACGTATTAAGCTCGATGGTATGATCTTCCATATCGGTAGACGAGAACTCGATGGTGGCCGAGGGCCGTGCTGGCCTGCTGGTGCGTATCTCCAGTTTACCGGTTCCCTTGGCGCGCAGGGTGAACGTGGCGGCACCCATCGTTCCGAAGTCTAAGCTACGCTGGGAAATCCAGGCTCCTTCCTGCATTTTCACCTGCAGGTTCCTCGAAGCGTCGTTGCCTAACGAGCTAATCCTGGTATTCTTTTGGATGTTGGTGAAGTCCTCATAGTTCACTCCGCCACAGCTGGCCATCGTCTCGGCCTCCTGCCATTCGTAGGGGTTCAGGTTCTTGATGGCACTGACACCTTCGAGGTTTGGCGTAACGGTGCTGATAGTCTGCGTGGTCTCGCTCACCGTTGCCTTGTTCACACAGATGGAACGGAAGATGCCGCAATTCTGCTCTATGATACCAGCATTCCTCCAGCTCTCCATCAAGGGAGCTGCGTGGTAGAGATAATAGTAGTCGTTGCCGAATTTCTGCAGATGGGAGTGGTTGTTGTTCGTCCCCATGCCGGGATGAGGTCCGTAGACTCCTTTGTATACCCAGGAATTGGGATTCATAGGATCATCGGAGACCATATAGCACATGGTGCAGGTGCCGGGTTTCCCTACGCTGATGCCATGCTCCGACTTGTAGTCGTTCCAGTCCTTGTCGTTGCGGCTTGCCCAGTTGGAACAATAGGTATAGACATACTTGCCGTTGATGACATTCAGTTCGTTGGCCTCGAAGTGATAGGGTGCAGGAATCTTGACAGCCGAACCATCGACCTCGGTCATCGAGGGCTTCAGTTTCACAATACGGGCAGCATTGGGCATAAACTCACTTGGACCAAGGCCACCGAAACTGATCCAGCCAACGCCGTTCTCGTCAATGACCACACCCGGGTCAAAATTGGCATACGAGTTTGTCGGATTGGCTCCTGGAGTATCGTAATGGATCATCAGCTTGTTGTTAGGCGATTTCCAAGGACCGATAGGCGAATTGGCCGTCAGCACGCCGACGCCGTGACTGCTGTTGCAAAAATAAAGGAAAAACTCATCGGTTCCGTCCTCCTTGGTGCGCCAGGTGACCGATGGTGCCCACGACACGCCATAGCCCTGGTACCACGGACTTGTAACCCACGAGGAGCAGAGCTTCTTCGTGTCGATGGTGCCGTGGAAAGTCCAGTTCACCATGTCATCGGTCGAGAATACCACGATGGACTTGATTTCGCTGTAAGTGTTCTCTCCCTTCTTCCCGTTCTTAATGAACTGCTGGTGGTCGTTCGAGCCATAGACATACAGACGTCCTTTATACTCCAGTCCAGTGGGATCTGCACAGAAGATATTGGCACTGATAGGATTGTTGTTACCCATACCCTTATAGTCGGGAGCCGCAAGTTGCGCATTCATCTGAATGCAAGTTGCCACAAGGGCAACTGTCAGGAATAGTTTTTTGTACATATCGGTTATAATTATTACATTATCAGCCTTTTGTATATGCAAAGATACATTGATTTTTCCATCTCCACAAAATAATTCACATTTTTTATACCATTTGAATATTGTGGCGACGTTGAAGCGAGACGATATGCGTAGTCAATATTCATCCAGGATGTGTTTCATGCGCTCCTGACGTCTCTCTTTCTTGCTTTTCTTCCATTTCTTGGGTATGAGATAGCTAAAGAGACCCAGCAGGTTGATGCCGTCACCAGGCTTGGCTCCTGCCAACTGTAAGTCTCTTATTGAGGGCTGCATCCGCTTGTTCAGTTCCTCGAAGTCCTCAACATGGGGAGTCTTTCCAAACACCACCACCTCTTTCAGGTTCAACAGTTTGGAAATGAGGAACACCGTGTCGCGCACTTCCTCCAGATTGATGAGCCGGCTCTCATAGTTGACATGTGAAAACAACAAACTGCGGCAAGAGTCGGGCACGGTGACATATCCGAGGGTGTCGGTCTGTATAGAAAGACCGTTGCTCAACACATTGGCCTCGCCGACAGGTACACGTGTTTCCACGTCAGCGACGATGAGCCGTCTTTGGGCCGATGCACACAGACAGCACAGGAGTACAGCCAGAAGCAGATAGATCCGTGTCTCTTTCATTGTTTGCCTGAAAGCGCAGACGCCCTCGCCTACCCCAATGCGGCACGAGGCCACCCGCGCTCCCGTTTGTTGGCCACAAAGATAGTCAACAATATCCTCTCCGACAAATGATTTTGCACTATTTAGCCATAATCAAGAGGCATTAAGTTAATTCTTATTCATCTGACATCAGAACTGATTCCTGAGCCAGTCCATGCGGCTGATGAGTAGCGGGCATCCTGGTTGATACCGTCGAGGATGTCGTTGCGGTGGTCGTAGAACCGTATTCTCATCGTTATGATCTGAAAGCCTTTATGATGGCATCCACATTATCTGCATCCACTTGCTG
>ERZ809472.44-NODE-44-length-32725-cov-13.329017_pt1 | contig 32725 bp, 26 predicted proteins | sample MGYA00521274_ERZ809472 | MGnify/ENA primary metagenome ERZ809472 (study PRJEB31581, sample SAMEA3312791) | metagenome | study: EMG produced TPA metagenomics assembly of the PRJEB8939 data set (Metagenomic analyses of Rumen microbiomes reveals... | reverse complement strand
GAACTACTACCACTTTAGGCAGGGCATGACGTTTGGCGAAGAGGGAGACAGTCAGCTTCCTGTGGAAGAGCCATTGGTCATAGACCGCACGGAGCTGGTGCGTCAACAGTCGGGCGAGCCTGAGGCCGTGAGCATCGTCAGTGGTGTTTTTGCAGAGAAATTCATGGAAAAGACGGGTGAATAAATAAAAAAAATGTGAAACGCTTGGCCAAATAAAAAAAAATAATTATTTTTGCCCTGTCTAATCACTACTACCATGGTTCAGAGCACAATTAAGACCCGCGTTGTGGGCATCGACATCAGCATTGAGCAGACTGTGTACGCCATCATTGACATGCGTGGCAACATCTTGGCTAAGACGGAGTTTCCTACTACCGACTTTAATACGGCCAACGATTTTGTGACGTATCTCAGTGACAACGTCATCACCTTCTTGGAGGCTAATGGCGGATACGAGTCCATCCGGTCGGTGGGCGTGAGCGCACCCAGTGGCAACTTCCTTACGGGGTGCATTGAGAACTCACCCAACCTGCCGTGGAAAGGCAGAATTCCTATGGCTGCCATGCTGCGTGACCGTTTAGGCATGGCCGTGGCCTTGGGCAACGATGCCCATGTGAGGGCTCTCGGCGAGCACGTCTATGGCAGTGCCCACGGCATGAAGGACTTCATCGTGGTCAACTTAGGGCACGGTGTGGGCAGTTGCATCTTCTGCAACGGACAGGCTTATCTCGGTGCCGAAGGATTTGCCGGCGAGATTGGACACAGCTGCGTGGAGCACAACGGGCGCCTCTGCGGCTGCGGCAACCACGGATGCCTCGAAGCCTACGTCGGGTCAAATGGCATCGTGCGCACCTTGCGTGAAATGATGGAGAAAGAGAATTACGACTCGCCCATAAAGGACGAGGCCTGGATTACGCCACGTGTGATTTTCGAGTACTGTGAGAAGGGTGACAAGGTGGCCATCGAGGCTTTCCGTCGCTCAGGCGACATGCTCGGCATTGCCCTGGCCAACTACGCCTCGGTATTCAATCCTGAGGCCATCATTCTTGCGGGTGGTGTGGCCCATGCCGGGAAATGGATCATCGACCCTGCCATCGAGTCGTTCGAGTCTCACGTGTTCCATAATGTCAAGGGAAAGGTGAAGATACTTGCATCAATCCTCAATGAAGTGGAACGTGACGTACTCGGAGCCGCCGCACTGGCATGGGACGTTAAGGAATACTCATTATTTGTATGATAACACTGACAAACCTGGCCATTCAGTTTGGCAAAAAGACGCTCTATAAGGACGTCAACCTGAAGTTTACTAACAATAACATTTACGGTATCATAGGAGCCAATGGCGCTGGCAAGTCCACGCTGTTGCGCGCCATAAGCGGTGAATTGGAACCCAACAAAGGCACCGTGGAAATGGGTCCTGGAGAGCGTCTCTCTGTGCTCGAGCAGGACCATTTCAAGTATGATGAGTTTACCGTCATGGACACTGTGCTCATGGGCCATCAGCCTCTTTGGCAGAACATGAAGGAGCGTGAAGCGCTCTACGCCAAGGAGGAAATGACCGAGGAGGACGGCACGCGGGCCGCCGAGCTGGAGATGGCCTTCGCCGAGATGAACGGCTGGGAGGCAGAGAGCGAGGTGGCACAGTTGCTGCAGAACCTCGGCGTGAAGGAGGAGCAGCACTACAAGCAGATGGCCGACATCTCGAACAACGAGAAGGTGCGTGTGATGCTGGCCAAAGCCCTCTTCGGACATCCCGACAACCTGTTGCTCGACGAGCCTACCAACGACCTTGACCTCGACACCGTGCAGTGGTTAGAGGAATATCTCTCAGGGCTGGAGCAGTGTGTCTTAGTGGTCTCGCACGACCGTCACTTCCTCGATGCCGTCTCCACGCAGACCGTCGACATAGACTTTGGCAAGGTGACGCTCTTCGGCGGTAACTACTCTTTCTGGTACGAGTCATCCCAGTTAGCATTGCGCCAGGCACAGAACCAGAAATTGAAGGCCGAGGAGAAGCGCAAGCAGCTCGAGGAGTTTATCCGCCGCTTCTCTGCCAATGTGGCTAAGTCGAAGCAAACGACCTCGCGAAAGAAGATGCTTGAGAAACTGAGCATCGAGCAAATCACACCCTCAACGCGCAAATATCCTGGCATCATCTTCCAGATGGAGCGCGAGCCAGGTACTCAGATTCTTGAGGTGAAAGACCTGCGTGCTGTCGATGCCGACGGCACTGTGCTCTTTGACAACGTGAACTTCGTCATTGAGAAGGGCCAAAAGACGGTGTTCCTTTCGCACAATCCCAAGGCCATGACGGCCCTTTTCGAGATTATCAACGGCAACCGCCAGGCCGACCACGGAGAGTATAAGTGGGGCGTGACCATCACCACCGCTTACCTGCCTTTGGACAACACGGATTTCTTCAAGAGCGAGCTGAACCTTGTGGACTGGCTTTCACAGTATGGCAAGGGCAATGAGGTGCTGATGAAGTCGTACCTGGGCCGTATGCTCTTCCGCGAGGAGGACGTGTTGAAGAAAGTCTGCGTGCTCAGTGGTGGTGAGAAGATGCGCTGTATGATAGCCCGTATGCAGCTGAAGAATGCCAACTGCCTTATCCTCGATACACCCACCAACCATCTTGACCTGGAGTCGATTCAGGCCTTCAACAACAACCTCGTCTCGTTCAAGGGCAACATTCTCTTTGCCTCGCACGACCATGAGTTCATTCAGACTGTGGCCGACCGTATCATTGAGCTGACGCCGAAGGGCACCATCGACAAGCTCATGCAGTATGACGACTACATCTACGACGAGCAGATAAAGGAGCAGAAGGCCCGCATGTATGCTTAGCAGGATGCTGACCGTGATGTCGCCGCTCTCATGGCGTTCATCACGGCCAGCACCGTGACTCCCACATCGGCAAATACAGCCATCCACATGTTTGCCAGTCCTACGGTGGCCAGCAAGAGCACTGCCGCCTTTACGCCTATGGCGAGCACCACGTTTTCGCGGGCTATTCGCAGGGTGCGGCGTGCTATTAAGATGGCAGTGGCCACTTTCGACGGCTTGTCGTCCATGATTACTACGTCGGCAGCTTCTATGGCGGCATCACTACCCAGCCCGCCCATGGCGATGCCTACGTCGGCACGAGCCAGCACAGGAGCATCGTTGATGCCGTCGCCTACGAAGGCCACTCTTTGCAGTTTCCCTACATACTCTGTCTTATCGGCGGGCAGCAGTTCCGCATGATATTCGTTGATGCCTAAACTGTCGGCCACCTCGGCTGCCACGTCGCGACGGTCGCCAGTGAGCATGACGATCCGCTCCACGCCCAGTTGCTTCAGTTGTCGGACGGCATCCTTACTATCGGCCTTCACCTTGTCGCCTATGATGATGTGTCCGGCATAGTTCCCGTCGATGGAAACATGGATGACGGTGCCCGTGTCGTGCTCACAGCTGTGCCACTTGGCTCCTATACTGTCCATCATCTTTTCATTGCCCACGCACACCACATGGTGCTGCGGCCTCTCACCTGTTGTCAGAGGACTGTTGCCGGTGTAGGGCTGCTGGGCAAAGGTCACCGTGGCGCGGATGCCCTGCCCTGCTATCTCCTCGACGTCGCTCACCGTGCAGCCGTCGGTAGCCTCATCGGGGAAGGCATCGCGCAAGGCTGTGCCGACAGGATGCGTGGAGAAATGTTCCACATGGGCTACAAGATGGAGCAGTTCACGTTCCACCTCCCCATCTTCTGGATCCGGCCCGAGTGGAGTGGGGTGGACAGCCATGACCTTGAACTGTCCCTGCGTCAGTGTTCCTGTCTTGTCGAATACCAGCGTGTTGACCGTTGCAAGTATGTCCATGAAGTTGGCTCCTTTCACTAATATGCCGGCCCGTGAGGCCCCACCGATACCGCCGAAGAATGTCAGTGGCACAGAGATGACCAGCGCACAGGGACACGACACCACCAGGAATATCAGTGCACGGTGAAGCCATGTGGGGAATATGGAGAGGAATGAAACGTTATCGTAGAGTGAGATGAACAGTGGCGGAAGCAGGGCCAGGGCCAAGGCCGCGAATACCACGATAGGCGTGTATACACGTGCAAAGCGGGTGATGAAAGCCTCGCTGCGCGACTTGTGCTCGCTGGCGTTCTCCACCAAGTCGATGATCTTTGTCACGGTACTCTCGCCGAACACTTTCGTTGTACGTACCCTAATGACTCCCGACCTGTTGACGCAACCGGAGATGACTTCGTCGCCCACGGCAACGTCGCGTGGCATGCTCTCACCCGTCAGAGCCACTGTGTCCAAGCTTGACGAACCTTCCACGACCACACCGTCGAGGGGAACTTTCTCGCCTGGGCGTATGACGATGATGCTGCCCAGGGCCACGGTTTCGGGCGATACGTCCTCAGTAACAGCTTGTCTGCCAAGGGTGGATTCCTTGTCGGCTCTTTCCACGTGGGCGATGTCAGGGCGGATATCCATCAGCTGTGCAATGCTTTTCCGGCTCTTTCCCTCGGCGTAGGACTCGAACAGCTCGCCCACCTGGAAGAAGAGCATCACAAAGACGGCTTCAGGGAACTCTGTCTCGGCACCAGGCAGGAAGCCGATGCCCAGTGCTCCCAGTGTCGCCACCGACATGAGGAAATGCTCATTGAACATATCGCCATCGACAATCCCCTCGGCGGCCTCGTGTAAGGTGCTGTGTCCTGCCACTAAATAGGGCACTAAGTAGACCAGCAGGAGTTGCCATGTGGGCATGCCAGGAAAACTCTTCTCAATAACGACGGCTGCAATGAGCAGTACAGTCGACACTGCTATCAGACACAGCTGACCACGCAGACCGTCATGGTGATGATGGTGATGGTGCTCGTGTTCATGTTCATGCTCATGTTCATGCTCATGTTCATGACAATTACATTCTTTGCTTTTCATATTCGTAAGTGAACACAATTAGTTGAAATCGGCGGCAAAGTTATACCAAAAGAAATGCAACCTGGTTGCAAATACCTAAAAAAGGACAAATAAAGGAATATATATTTGGCTAAATGGAACTTTTTTTATACCTTTGCAGCCAAATTGTGACATTATCATTATAAAATAATGCTAAAACTGTTTGTTCCCGGTCGCCTTTGTCTCTTTGGCGAGCATACCGACTGGGCAGGACACTACCGCACGATGAACGCCGATATTGCTCCCGGCGCAGCCATCGTGACAGGAATTGAGCAGGGCATCTATGCCGAAGTAGAGAAGTCGAGCATCTTTGAAGTGCAGAGTGTGGCACCTCAGATGAGCGGAAACTGGCGTGATTTTGCCTGTCGCATGGATGAACAGGCGCTGAAGCGTGTGGCTCGCAGTGGCGATTTCTTTTGCTACTGTGCAGGTGTGGCCTCTTATATGCTGGAGTGGTATAAGGTGGGCGGCGTGCGCATCAAGATTACAGAGATGACGCTTCCCATGAAGAGCGGTTTGTCGAGCAGTGCGGCCATCTGCGTGCTTGTGGCCAGGGCCTTCAACCAGCTTTATAACCTCAATCTCAATACACTGGGCGAAATGAACATCGCCTATGTCGGAGAGTTGCGCACCAGTAGCCGCTGCGGTCGTCTGGACCAGGCCTGTGCCTTCGGCGTGAAGCCTAATCTTATGACCTTCGACGGCGACGAGGTGGAGGTGCAGTCGCTCAACGTGAAGAAACATCTCTACTGGGTCTTTGCCGACCTCTGCGGTGAGAAGAATACCATCAAGATTCTTTCCGACCTGAACAAGGCCTATCCCTTTGCCTCTAATGAGCAGGAGAAACTGTTGCACGACGCGCTGGGACGTAAGAACAGGGAGTTCGTGGAAAGGGCTATTCACTACATGGCCAATGGCGACTCCGAGGCTCTGGGACGTCTGATGACTGAGACAGAGGAGGTATTTGACCGTCAGGTGGCTCCGATGTGTTCCAGCGAACTGGCATCGCCGCGTCTGAAAGCCGTGCTGGCCGATGAGAATATCAAGGCGTTGACCTGGGGTGGCAAGGGCGTGGGCTCTCATGGCGATGGCAGCGTGCAGTTCCTGGCCCGCGACGAGCAGAGCCAACAGAAGCTTGTGGAGTATCTGCGTGCCAAGGGCATGCCGGCTTATATGCTGACCATTCAGCCTGTACATACCGTGCGCAAGGCCATCATCCCCGTGGCAGGTTTCGGTACACGTCTCTATCCCGCCACACGCTGCATGAAGAAAGACTTCTTCCCCATTCCCTGTGCCGACGGCATTGTACGCCCTGTGATACTGATTTTGCTGGAAGAGCTGGTTCAGAGCGGCATTGAAGAGGTCTGCCTTGTGCTGGGCAGTGAGGAGGAACGCGAGCTCTACGCCGAGTTTTTCGAGCATCCGCTGAGTGCAGACCACCTGCGCAAACTCAATGCCGAGAGCCAGGAGTATGAGAACCGCATCCTCGACATTGGCAAGCGTCTGCGCTATGTCTACCAGCATGAGAAACGTGGTTTCGGCCACGCCGTCTATCAGGCAGCAGAGTTTACCCGTGGCGAGCCAGTGCTGCTCATGCTTGGCGACACCCTCTACCGTTCGACTACCAACAAACCTTGTGCCTTGCAGCTCATAGAGGCTTACGAACGCTATGACCGTCTCATGCTGGGGCTCTACCCCGTGCCGCTGGCTGATGTCAGCCATTTTGGCATCATGAGCGGAGTGTGGGAGGACAAGGATAGGCGCGTGCTCAATGTGAGTACCCTTTGTGAGAAGCCCAAAGCCAGTTATGCCGAGGAGTTTCTCGGTGTGCGTGGTAAAGGCCGTGAGCGGGAGTATTGTTCCGTGTTCGGGCAATATATTCTCACACCTGATGTGTTCACACAGCTGGAAGCCGACATCAAAGCCGCCGATGCTTCTGATGACCGTAACCGTGAGATAGAGCTTACGGCTGCTCTCGATGCCGTTCGCCAACAGAGCGGCATGATGGGCATAAGGCTGATGGGAGAACGCTACGATATGGGAAATCCTCAGGCATTTGTCAATACGGTCAAGTATATGTCACGCCCATTGAATTAGGGAAAGGAGTTAAAATAACAGAGTAGTAATTAAAGGGAAGATCCAGAGATTATAATGAAAAAGCTCCTTGTATTGGCTGCAGGTCCGTTACAAGCTCCTGTCATCAGAAAGGCACGTGAAATGGGCATCTATGTCGTCGCTGCCGATGCCGATCCTAAAGCTGTGGGCCTAAAACTTGCCAACAAGGGCGTGGTGACCGACATCTGCTCCGAGGAGGGTATGTTGGCCATTGCCCGGCAGGAACAGATAGACGGTATGCTGCACCCCTGTACCGAGGTAGCCATGAACGTATTGGGGCGCATCAATGATGAACTGCACCTCAACGGAATCAGTCGCGATACAGCTCTTCGGGCCACCAACAAGTATCTCATGCGCGAAGCCTTCGCACGGGGAGGTGCTCCCAATCCGCAATCACTGCTTGCCAATGATGCTGCCCATGCCTGGCACCTCTTTCAAGACGTGATAGAGGGCGATGCCATATTGAAACCTACACGCAACAGCGGCTCACGCGGCATATCGAAGGTGGAGCGTGGAATCACTAAGGGACAGTTTGAACGGCAATACAACTGGGCCTTGCGCGAGAGTCGCGACCACAGCGTGCTCGTCGAACATTTCATCGACGGGCCAGAGTTCAGTGTTGAGGCCATCGTGTGGAAAGGAGAGCCGCATATCTTGGCCATCACTGATAAAAAGACCACTGGAGCTCCTTTCTTCGTGGAGCTGGGACATAACCAGCCGTCGGTCTTTTCCGACGACGTTCAGCAGGAACTGCGCCAGGCAACCATCGCTGGCATCAAGGCACTGGGACTCAAGAACTGTGCCGTACACAGTGAGTTGAAAGTGCAAAACGGACAGGCCTACCTCATGGAGATAGGCGCACGCATGGGTGGCGACTTCATTGCTACCGAGCTGGTACATCTGAGCACTGGCATCGACATGGTGAAGGCTGCTATTATGGTGGCGCTGGGACAGGAGCCAGTAGAAATCACCTCCCATCTTTCTTCCTATAAATCCCAACCCCAAAGAGGTGTCTGCATCCGCTATTTCACCCCAGAGCCAGGACGACTGACGGCTATAGAGCACATAGACTTGCTTAAAGCCCCATGTGTTTATGAGGCTGATATCTACCGCAGAGTGGGTGACGAGGTGCCTGAAGTACACTCCAGTCTGGATCGCAGCGGTCACGTTATTGTGACCGCACAAACGGCTCCAGATGCCATTGCCAAGGCGGAAGAAATCGTAGAAAACGTAAATCTCATAACCTCAAAGTAAAATAAATAGGTTAAAAGTTTGGCTATTTCCTTGAAAATAAGTACCTTTGCACGCAAATTTCGGGAGCGTGGGCACCGCGTTCCCTCATAAAGTGTGAAAATCATTTCAAGGAAACAATAAAAATGAGTGTTCGTTTACAGACAATCCTCCTGACTATATGGTTGTTGGCCGAGGGTTGTGTAGGTCTTGGAGGTACCGCCATGGCGCGGACTGCCGACAGCAGCACTACTGATTTGCTGCGGAAACCAGGACTGAAGATTCTGCATATAGGAAACAGCTTTACTTTCGACGCGGTATCCTACCTTTCACTCATCCTCAATGGCACGGGGGCTGATGTCAGCGATATGTGTATCTACCGCACGATGAGGCCCGGCGCCTCGTTCAAGGAGTGGTATGACATCTACAACGACTGCGACTCCGTCGTGGACTACCAGATAGAGAAGGTGTGTGGAGGTATCAATGCCGACATTGAGATGGGCACGGGGGCAAAGCGCGACGGCTCGCTTTTCCGTAAGGCTCTCAACGACGAGCAGTGGGACATCATCTTCGTCCAGCCGTCGAGCACCTATTCCCCCTATTACGACCAGTGGACCGGCTATGGTGCCGGCGGTTATCTCAACGCGCTGCTTGCATTGCTGAAGAACCTCCAGCCCAATGCTGTCATCGGCATGATGCTCGTGCACAGCAGCGCCAGCTTCTATGAAGGCAACGCGGAGAAGTCTTCGCTGGAGCGCTGGCGGCTCAATGTCCAGTCCGTGGACCGCTTCTGCAGCGATTACGGTGTCAGTCTGGTTGTGCCATACGGTACAGCTGTGCAGAACATGCGAGCCAGTTCGCTGAACAACGACATGGACCTCACCGCCGATGGCCTACACTGCGAGTACGTGCTAACCCGCTATACCGCCTCGTGCTGCTACTACCAGTCGGTGTTGGCACCCCGGACGGGTATCAGTATAACGACGGACAAGACCCGAATAAACAAAGACCTCCTAACTGTCGACTCGTCGATGATTTCGGTCGATGACGACACAGCCCCCTTAGCCCAGAAAGCTGCTGTCATGGCTGTGGAAGATTGGCACTCATGCAAGAACCCTGGTGCATACGAAGGCTCCGGCGACGAGACCGCTTCTGCCGACGTGAATGGCGACGGGGTTACCGACGTGGCCGACATCGCTTCCGTCATCAGTGTCATGGCCGGTGAGTCGGGGATTGCAAATCCCCTCCAACAGTCCAGGGCCGACGTGAACGGCGATGGTATGATTGACGTGGCCGACATCGCCACCATTATCTCCATCATGGCTGGTGGCGGCGACATTTAGTTCATACTACATAATTCATAGTTCATAGAGCATAGTTATTTGAGACTCGCCAGCGAGATGTACAAGACCGTATTCAAACCACTGACCGACTTCCTTGGTGCACTGATTCTGTTGCCATTCGTTTTACTGGTGGTGTTCTTTTTCGCCCCCGTCATTTGGCTCACCGACCGCGGCCCCATTTTCTACAATGCGCCTCGCACAGGCTTGTATTGCCGGCAGTTCAAGATGTTCAAGCTGCGTTCCATGTACGTGAACGCTCCTGACCTGCGAAACACCGACGGCTCCACCTACAACGCATCCGACGACCCCCGCGTGACACCCATAGGACGCTTCCTGCGCAAGACTTCCATCGACGAGCTGCCGCAGTTGCTTAACGTGCTGCTCGGACAGATGAGCTTCGTGGGACCGCGCCCCACGCTTGGGCACAACGACATTCGCTTCGAAGAACTGGAGGGCGACTTTAAACAACGATTCAAGGTAAAACCCGGTATCACGGGCTACGCACAGGCCTACTTCCGTAACAGCATTCCACAGGCGGAGAAATTCCACTGGGACGCCTACTATGCAGACCACGTGGGGATGCTGCTCGACGCGAAGATATTGTTTCGCACATTCTTCGCCGTCATCAGGGAGAAAAACATCAATGGTGCATAACAATTAAGAATGACTGATATATTAAAAGATAAGAGGCTGCTCCTCTTGGGCGGCAGTGGATGGAAAGATGCCATCAAGACCTTTGCCGACAGACATGGCATCGTGCTTGTGGCTACGGGCAACGACAGCAGTGCTGGCATCTTCCATATCGCAAGCGAGATCTACGATGTAGACTCCACCGACCATGAGGCTATGAAACGGCTGATACAGGAGAAAAACATTGATGGAGTCTATGTGGGAGGTAGCGAACTGGTCATCTCGCATGCCTGCCAGTATCTCAATGAATTAGGGATGCCCTGCTACTGTACTTCCTCACAATGGGCAACGTTGCAAAACAAGGATAAATTCAAGACACTGTGCCGACAGTTCGGCCTACCGTGTACAGATGAATACCAGCCAGACTCTGAGGACATTTCCTTCCCCGTTGTCACCAAACCTACTGACGGCCATAGTGGGATAGGCATCACCATCTGCAACAATGCTGAAGAGCTGCAGAGAGGATATGACATAGCAAAAAAAGTGTCGCGCTCTGGAACTGCCATGATAGAGCAGTTCGTCAACAACGATAGCATCTATGCCTACTACACGTTTAGCAATGGCAAGGCTCATTTTTCGGCCCTCGACACAAAATATTCTGTAAAATATACTGATCCCGATGCTTACGTGGCCTGTCTCCATTTGTACGAGAGCAGTCTGAAGGACAATTTCAGGAACCGCTTCGAGGATAAACTCATCAAGATGTTCCGTCATCTGGGCATCAAGGAGGGTTCCATGTGGTTGGAAATCTTCTACGGCAACGGCCAGTATTATTTTAATGAGCCTGGATACCGTTATGCCGGCGAGGTATCCATTTTTCCTGTGGAATACGTTTCGGGAATCAATCAGCTGGCATCCGATATCACCTTTGCCTTGACGGGCAAGAGCCAGATATTTGGCAGCGACTCGCTTTTTCCTGCCGACGTGCTCCGCAAGAAATACTATTGTATGTACTACATGCATCTGGCTCACGGACAGATAGCTGCCATTGAGGGTGCAGAGGCCCTGCGTCAACTGCCTCAGTGCGTAAGGCTCACCTTCTTGAAAAGCGTAGGCAGTGTGGTGAAGGGACCGCGTTGTCTGGCACAGATACTGGGGTCTGCACATCTGGTGTTTGACAGCGTGGAAGAGTTGCGTCAGATTGTAGACACTATTCATCAGACCATCCACGTTACTGACTCCGATGGCCACGAAATGCTCCTCAAAAAAATCGAGTGGGAGAAAATAAAGATATAGGAGAAACCAATGCGATGAGACTGCTGATGCTTGTAAGCTACTGCGAGCCGGAGCTGATTTCCAGTTCTTACCTTGGTGACAACCGTAACGAGGCTTTTGCCCGTGCCGGCATAGAGACCGTGGTCTACTGTCCTACGCCTACACGCGGTGTCACCCGTGAGGTGCGTCAGCAGTACAAGAAGCGCAGGAAAGAGACGACGCATGCCGGCATGAGAACCGTCTACCGTTTCCCGCTTTTTGGTGAGGGGAGCAATACCGTGTTGCGTGCTCTGCGCTACACGCTGCTTTGCACGATGGAGTTTTTCCTGGCCGTATTTGCCCGCGATGCCCGCCGCTGTGATTCCTTGCTTGTCTACAGCACGCCTCCTATCCAAGGAGCCATGGCTGCGCTGGTGAAGAAGGTGCGCCACATTCCCTTCATCTATGGACTTCAGGATATCTTCCCCGACTCGCTGGTCAGTGCTGGTATAGCCCCACGTGACGGCTTGGCATGGAAGATTGGACGAGCGATAGAGAACTTCACCTATCGTAATGCTGACAAAATTATCGTCATCAGTGAAGAGTTCAAGCGCAACATCATGGCGAAAGGTGTGCCGGAGGAGAAGATAGAGGTCATCTACAACTGGGTTGACGGAGATGCCGTGCTCGACATTCCCCGCAGTCAAAACGTGCTTATCAGTCGCTACGGTTTGGATCCTGAGAAGTTCTACATTACCTACTGTGGCAACATCGGCCTCACGCAGAACCTCGACATGCTCCTTGACGTGGTCAAGTCGTTAGAGCAGCAGACCGACATACACTTCGTACTTTTAGGCGACGGTGCCTATCGCCAGCAGTTGGAGCAGCAGATTGCGGAGCGTAACATGAGTAACGTTACCCTGTTGCCCTTCCAGCCCTACGAGGACATTGCCCATGTGTTTTCTTTAGGCGATGCCAGCCTCGTCATCTCTAAACCTGGGACGGGTGCTAGTTCCGTGCCCTCGAAGACCTGGAATATTATGGCTGCTGCACGGCCGGTACTTGCCAGTTTCGACGAAGGGGAGCTGCACAGCGTCATTGAACGTAACAACTGTGGATTATTTGTTCCCGCCGATGACAGGGAGGCACTACGCTCAGCCGTCCTCTACCTCTACGGTAGCCGTCAGCTTTGCCAGGAAATGGGCCGCAACGGTCGCTCCTTCGTCAAACAGCACCTCACGAAGGAAGTGGGAACACAGCGATACGTCGAAGTCGTAAAGTCAATTTCAAAAGGTAACAACAAATAGCAAATCAGCAAACTATAAATCGTAAATAAAAATGATGTCCATACAGGAATTTTTACCCCATTTTGCCACCATGCTCGAGGCCGACCCTGCCGACATACAGCCCGATACGGAATATCAGGAACTTGACGAGTGGTCGTCGGTCACTGCCATGACCCTCATCGCCTTCGCAAAGACGCAGTTTGGCAAGACCATTACCGGCCAGGCCATTAGACGTGCGAAAACAGTGGAGGAACTTTTCAGTCTCTTTACAACAACATAACGAGATAAGTAATCATTCAATATTGTCTTATTAAGAGAATTTATGTAAACTGACTGGGTTCACATACTTACTATATATAATAATGTAGAAAATGCCAATAACTAAAGATCAGAAGATAAAGACCTTGGCAGTCATTGGAGCCGGAGAGGGCGGCATGCCCATTCTGGAGAGAGCCCGTGCCCTGAACTATGTGCATACATTAGTGTTTGGCATGGCCGACTCCATGGCTCGTCATCTTGCCGACGAGTTTGTTGAACTTGACATCCACGATATAGATAGGATCGTAGAGGCTTGTCGTGAGCGCAACGTTGACGGTGTCATGGCATCCAGCGAGGCTACTACTGAGATTACAGCCATTGTGGCCAACAGGTTGGGGCTGCCAGGAAACGATGTCTCAAGAGGCTTTGCCGCAAGAAACAAATATGTCATGCGGACAAGGCTTATAGGGTTGAAGACTGTGATGCAGCCAAACTTCATACTCTTCAAGGAGGGAGACGACTACGACTATCCCGTCGTGGTGAAGGCCGTGGATTCCTGTGGTAAACGAGGCATTAAGCTGGCTTACGGAAAGGAGGACATGCCCGATGCCCTGGCATACGCGAGGCAGTATTCCTCCAGTGGTCAGGTGCTCATCGAGGAATACATCGCCGGTGGATCGGAATACTCCGTGGAATGTCTGGCCGGAAATGGACTTCATGAGGTGATACAGATTACGGACAAGGAGAACAACGGACCGCCCTATTTCATCGAAACGGCTCATCATCAGCCGGCGGTACTCACTCCTGCCATGAGAGCTAAAGTGGAGGAAGCGGCATGCGACATTATGAAGGTGCTTGGCATCAACTACGGCATGGCCCACATGGAACTGAAAATCGTCGACGGCAACATCTACTTCATTGAAGTGGGGGCCAGGGGCGGCGGTGGCCACATTTCCGACCTACTGGTGCCCAACAGCACAGACTTTGACTATTATAAGGCTGCCATAGACTGTTGCTTGGGTCTTTACGAGCACAAGGATGTGCATCACGTGGCCAACACGGGCATCTACTTCCACTGTCACAAAAACGAGTGCCTCAAACCTCTCTTCGATCAGGCCAAGACGGCCAATTGGTGCATATCCTGTCAGGCCAATACCGATGAATTCCCTAAGGTGACCAATAGTCTCGACAGGACGAATGCCGGCCATATTGCCTACCGATCAGACCACAAGATTACGCTCGACGATATATAAACGCTCAATTCTTAACTTTTAATTCCAGACTCTCAACTCATAACTGTGAACAATGAACTGTGAACTAACCGCGATATCTTATTATTTGCCCGAACGGGTGATGACCAACGAGGAACTGGTCAGCGATTTTCCCGAGTGGAGCGTTGAGAAAGTCGCCAAGAAGGTGGGTGTCAACTCCCGTCACTTGGCTGCTCCCGACGAGACCGCCGGTGATATGGCCGAGAAGGCGGCACGCCGTCTCTTCGACGAGTATGGCATCAGTCCACAGGACATCGATTTCCTGTTGCTCTGCACACAGAGTCCCGACTATCATCTGCCCTCCACGGCCTGTCTGTTGCAGCACCGTCTGGGCATTCCCACCACTGCTGGAGCCCTTGACTACAACCTTGCCTGTTCTGGTTGCGTCTATGGCCTGGCCCTGGCCAAGGGTCTCATTACTGCCGGCATAGCTCGCAACGTGCTCCTGCTCACTGCTGAGACCTACAATAAATATATACATCCCTCCGACAAGAGCAACCGTGCCATCTTCGGTGACGGTGCCGCTGCTGCACTCATCTCTGCAAAGTGTCAAGATTCAAATCACAAGTCACAAACCGCAATAGCTGAGATTGGACATTTCGCCTTAGGCACTGACGGCAGCGGTGCCAACAACCTTATCGTTAAGACTGGCTGCTCGCGTCAACCTACAGCTACGGGAGTCGTTACCGAGGATGAGGAAGGACACCTGTGGCGCGATGACAACCTCTACATGAACGGCAGCGCAATCTTTAACTTCACTCTTGACGCTGTGCCCGCCATGATGGAGCGTGTGCTTCAGGCCAACGGCATGACAAAGGAGCAGGTGGACTTCTACGTATTCCACCAGGCTAACAAGTTCATGCTCGACACTCTGCGCCAAGTGTGTCTCCTGCCTAAGGACAAGTTCTACATTGACCTCTCGACGACGGGCAACACCGTTTCCTCCAGCATCCTCATTGCCCTGCGCGACTGCCTCGACCGCCAGCTCATCAGCTCGGGGAGCACCGTTATGATTGCCGGTTTCGGTACTGGTCTCTCCCTCGGTAGCACCATCCTAAAGTTTCAATAGTCAATAAGTAAAAAGTCCAAGGTGTTATTCAATAGTTTTGCGTTTCTGTTTTTCTTTCCCGTAGTATGCCTGATATACTACGCACTGCCCAAGTTGCGTCTCCGCAACCTGTTCTTGCTCGCTGCCAGTTACTATTTCTACATGAACTGGGAACCCACTTACGCATTGCTATTGCTCACCAGCACCGTCATCACTTACGCTGCCGCGCGCCTCGTTAAAAATACCTCTCTCAATGGGGGATGGTTGGTGGGGGGTGCTATTTTCCTTAACCTCCTCATCCTCTTCTTCTTCAAGTACTTCAACTTCGCCGCCGAGAACGTCGTGACGGTCATGTCGTGGCTGGGCGTCCGTATGCACGTACCCGAACTGAAGGTGCTGCTGCCCGTCGGTATCTCGTTCTATATTTTCCAGGCCCTCGGCTATCTCATCGATGTCTACCGTGGTGACACGAAGGCTGAGAAAGATTTCTTCACCTACGCCCTCTTCGTCTCCTTCTTCCCCCAGTTGGTGGCAGGGCCCATAGAGCGCAGCACCCATCTGCTGCCGCAGTTCCGTCAGTTCCATACCTTCGATGCTCGGAATGCCGTAAGCGGCCTTAATCTTATGCTCTGGGGATTCTTCCTTAAGCTCGTTCTGGCCGACCGTTGCGCCATCTACGTAGACACCATCTACAACAACATGGCCCACCATAACGGCGCCAGCATCCTCCTTGCCTCGTGCCTCTACTGCTTCCAGGTTTACGGCGACTTCGCCGGCTACAGCTATATTGCCATTGGCAGTGCCCGCGTCATGGGCTTCAGTCTTATGGACAACTTCCGCCATCCTTATTTCTACTCTACCTCCGTGCAGGACTTCTGGAAGCGTAACCATATCTCGCTCACCACCTGGTTCATGGACTACCTTTACTATCCCATGGTGGGCAGCAGCACTAAGATGTGGTGGTGGTGTTTCTCCATCTTCTTCACCTTCTTCGTGTCTGGTTTCTGGCATGGTGCTGCCTGGACCTACGTCGTCTCGTTCTCTATCTTCGGCATCTACCTCGTCGTGTGCATGCTGAAAGACATGCCACAGCGACGTTTCGAGAAACGCCACGGCCTGAAGAAAAATACGTGGTGGCTCATTGCCAACCGAATCGTCACCTATTTCCTTGTGATGTATGCCCTGACGTTCTTCCGCGCTACAAGCATCGCCGATGGTTGGACGGCCACCGTGCAGATGTTCACCAATCTCTTCCATGTTCCCTTCCTCGAGGGTGCCACCCATCTCGTCTATGTCGCCTTTGCGCTCATGGTCGTCTTTGTCGTGGAATACTGTTCGGAGAACAAGAAGTTCGCCCAGCACACTGCTGGCCGTGATTTGCCATCCCCGACCCTCCGTTTCTATGCGATGTGTAGCATCGCCATGCTCACTGCCATCCTCACCCTCGGTGTATTTACCGGCGGTCAGTTCATCTATTTCCAGTTCTGACAAATTCCCCGTGCTCCCGTATCTTTCGGAGATAAGGTTACTTAGTCAGCGGTCGGAACGGAAAGTAATATAGTCTAATATGGCTTGGTCATCGTCGGGTGTGAACCACCTGACGGCTGTGTCGCGCTTGAACCAGGTGAGCTGTTTGCGGGCATAGCGGCGGGTGTTTCCCTTCAGGCGTTCCACGGCCTCGTCGAGGGTCCATGTGCCGTCAAGGTAGGCAAACATCTCCTTGTAGCCCACAGTGTTGAGGGCGTTGAGATGGCGCATGGGCAGCAGTTGACGGGCCTCGTCGAGCAGTCCCTGAGCCAGCATCGCGTCAACGCGGCGGTTGATACGGTCGTAGAGGATGTCACGTGGCAGCGTGAGTCCTATCTTTAGAATCTGGAAGGGCAGATTCAGGCGAGACCTCTGTGCTCCCGTCTGCGGCTGGATGCCGCTCCCCATTTCTTTTTTCCTGAACGATGTGTAGGTTCGTCCGGTCATCAGGCAAATTTCGAGTGCATGCACCACGCGCCTCGGGTTCTTGCGGTCGACGATGGCCCAATGCTCGGGATCCAGCAGCCGCAGCTCCTCACAGAGGCGCTCCAGACCCTCCTCGGTAAGTCGCCGTTTCAGTGTGGCGCGTGTCTCGTCGTCGACGGTGGGGATGTCGTCGATGCCGTTGCAAACAGCATCGATATACATCATGGAGCCTCCTGACATGAGGGCATAGTCGCTGTCGGCAAAGAGGGTAGGGAGCAGTTCCATAACTTGCTGCTCATACATCGAAGCACTGTAGTATTCATCAAGGCCGAGCGTGCCTACGAAAAAGTGCTTCACGCGGCGCTGTTCCTCCTCGGTGGGCGCTGCCGTGCCGATGCGCAGGTCGCGGTAGAGCTGCCGGCTGTCGGCATTGATGATGGGCACATGGAGCCGCTCGGCCAAGTCGAGGCTCAGCCGTGTCTTGCCTACTGCCGTAGGGCCGGTAATGACAATCAGTTTCTTTGACGGCGACATCACTTGATGGTCATCTGCTGTAGGTCGTAGTAGGAACCGTTGTAGACATTGAAGTCGACGTCGCCCTCAATGCCTGGCAGACGGCCAGCATCGGTGTGCTGCCAGAATTTCCATGGCCCCTGATAGGTCACGCTGTCGACGTAGTAGTGGGCTATCCAGTAGGGGTACTGGTTGAAGAGAGAGTCATCGAGATACTCCATTTTGAACTTGTGGAAGGTGTAGATGATGGGCTTTACGCCGTAATGGTTCTCGACGGTGCGCAGCCAGGTGAGGACATTGCGGCGAAATTCCTCGCGGCTCTGCTCCTTGGGCTTCTTCTCCACGTCGAGCACGGGCGGCAGGTCGCCCCGCTCTAACTGTACTTTCCGGATGAAGGCGATGGCCTGACTGACGGCTGGCGACTGCGTGCTGTAGAAATGGTAGGCACCACGGGTAAAGCCGTGCTCGCGAGCCTTACGGAAGTTTCGTTCGAACTTCTCATCTACCTGGTCGGCGCCTTCCGTGGCCTTGATCATCACGAAACGGATAGGGCAGGAGTCGATGACCCCATCGCGACTCAGCTCGGCCCAGTCGATGTCACCCTGGTAGTGGCTAATGTCAATACCGTGGATGTCGTAGCCTTTCGGATAGGTCACCTTGCGCAACCGATGACTACGATACTGATAGAATAACACGCAGCAGACCACGGCAAACAACAATGCCACCGACGCCACCACCCGCCAACGACGACGAGTCCTCATGTTACTACTGCTATGCTTTCTCACTAAAAGATTATTTAACCACGAATTTGACGAATTACATGAATTGCCCGAATTATTGCGAATAATAGGAATTTTTCCCTAATTCGTGAAATAAAAAGAAAGTTAGTGCCAATTCGTGTGATTCGTCAAATTCGTGGTCGAAAAGAATAATGGGTTTACTTAGCCTGTTCCAGTGCCAGCGTGCGTGTGGGCTGGTCGCAGACCTCGGTGGGTCCCCAGTACTGGATGGGGCCGGGATAGACGTATGCCGTCTTGCGAGCCCATTCGTCACGGTGAGCAGCAAACTCCTTGAAGGGAGCACCATCAAGCTCTACGAGAGCCTTGCGGATGACGGGCTTCATCTCGCCAGCGCGACGCTCCATGTTCATCATCATTGTGATGGGCACACCGCCGGCCTTCCACTCGTCAGCAGGAGCCGTAGTGTTCTGCACAATGGCCATGTAGCCAGTCTTGCCAGCGGCAATGAGCTGTGCGGCACTGTTGCCCAGGGCATAGCAGTAGTCGGCGTCGAAGTTCGACGGAGCGGCGCAGCGGCCTTCGTAGCCGAAGAAGTGGTGCTGTGTGGCGAACTTGCCCTTGAAGATACCCTTCTTCTTCATCTTCTCCAACTTCTGGGAAACCATTGTAGAGAGCAGTTTCTCGGTCTCGATGAGGCTCACCTGCACATTGCCGTGGGGGTCGCGGTCGAGAGCCAGCTGACGGGCTACGCCGACGGGCAGACTGTTGAATACAGAAAGGTTCTCCTCAGAGAGGTGGCTCTTGGCGAAGTCAACCTGCTCGTCGCGGCTGATTTCCTTTGCCTCGGGCATGGCGAGCACGTCGTTGAGCTGGGCAATGAGCTTCTTGATGGCAGGGATGAACTCGATGACACCCTCAGGAATGATGACTGTTCCGAAGTTGTTGCCATCGGCAGCACGTATGGCCACAGCACTGGCAATGTAGTCCACGATGTCGTTGAGCGACATGCCCTTGGCCTCCACCTCCTCGCTGACGAGACAGATGTTGGGCTGTGTCTGCAGGGCGCACTCCAAGGCGATGTGGCTGGCCGAGCGTCCCATCACCTTGATGAAGTGCCAGTACTTGCGTGAAGAGTTACAGTCGCGCTCGATGTTACCGATAAGCTCTGAGTAGGTCTTGCAGGCTGTATCGAAACCAAAGGAGGTCTCAATCTGATTGTTCTTCAGGTCGCCGTCGATGGTCTTGGGACAGCCGATGACCTGCACGCCGTAGTTCTTGGCAGCATAGTATTCAGCCAGCACACAGGCGTTGGTGTTAGAGTCGTCGCCGCCGATGATGACGATGGCCTTGATGTTCAGCTCACGGATAATCTCCAGACCCTTCTCAAACTGGTCGACTTTCTCCAGCTTTGTGCGGCCAGAGCCAATCATGTCGAATCCGCCCGTGTTGCGGTACTTGTCGATGATGTCCTTCGTCAGTTCCATGTAGTTGTGGTCAACCAGACCGCCAGGTCCGAGGATGAAGCCATAGAGATGGTTCTCGGGGTTGAGGTTCTTCAGCGCGTCAAAGAGACCGGTGATGACGTTGTGTCCGCCAGGGGCCTGGCCACCACTGAGGATGACGCCCACGTTGATCGGCTCGTAGGATTTTGGCTCGCCGGGCACGAACTCCACGAGGGGCATGCCATAGGTGTTGGGGAAGAGCTTCTTGATTTCTTCCTGGTTGTCGACGCTCTGCGTGGGGGCACCCTCCACGGCTTTCACTGCGCCCTGAAGTCCGCGAGGCAGCTTAGGCTGATAGGCGGAACGGGCAATCTGCAATGCACTTTTTTCCATTTCTTGAATTGTTAATTATTGATTGGGTTTTAAGGTGTGTCCTGTCAATTCGTTTTTCTATAGAGACTTACTTCTATTATTCTACTTTGCGGGCACAAAAGTACTAAAAATCTGTGAGCCCGACAAATAATTCTGCAAAATTTAACGTAGAACCCACTACAGTTACCTTTGGGCTAAGTGTAGGGCTTATTCAGGCGAGCCAGAAAAGAGGTAGGCCGTGAAGAAGCCTACTCCAACCAAAGCCATCAACACGATTGTGGAGATGATGGCGGTAAGTATGATATAGCCCAGGATGCGACCGTTGGAATAGCCAGAAAACTGTTTGATTGCGATAAAAATAATCAGCATGGCTATGAATTTCAGGATGCCGAAATTCAAGAGGTTTCCAACAATGGAATAGATACTGTAGGCGTTGGCCGTATAGACAAGCATGATGACAAACTCGGAAAAGCGTAGGTCGGGAATGATGGGCGACGAACGCAGGAAGAAGTACAGGGGTATGGAGAACATGATTAGCGACAGCAGGGCAAAGATAGTGGGATTAGACATTCTGAGATTGTCCATAACCCGGGTGAATTTCATCGCGATATAATATAAAGGGTGGCCAATCTCTTCTTTGTTGATGGTTGGTTCACTTTCTGCCTGTTCCAGCTCTGACTGAAACTGTTCCGCCTGTTCTGGTGGTGCTATCTGTTCCTGCCTTTCCTCAAATCTGTATTCTTGCCTTTCTTCCGTTTTGTTGCCAAAGAAGTTGAAGCCATGCTGCACGAGCAGGGAGAAGGCAGTAAAGAGGAAGAACATCTTGAATGGCGGGAAATAGGCCGACTGCATGCCACTGATATAGTCACGAATCATGAAGCCAGGCCTCAACATGAGGTCGCGTATGGTTCGGAACATGCTTCTGTTGCCCACACCCCACACATCGAGGAAGAGCAGCAGGGCTTTCGTGAATGAGAATCGCTTGATGGCGGCCGACTGTCCGCAACGTGGACAGTAATTGCCTTGAAAGACAGTCTTGCACGAAGAACATTGGTGGGTAACGTCGGAAAGGGGTGCCACCTCGTGAGGCTTGTGCTGCCAGATGTGGAAAGCACGCAGCCATATTGTCCGCTTATCCTTTTTGGTTACGTATTCTAATGATTTGATTGTGCTCATTTTACGTAAAAGATAAAAGAGAGTTTAAAGTGTGGGTTATAGAATGGGACTAAAAAGGGAATGAGGGTGCAAAGATACACATTTTTTAACTCCTTTTGCGCTTGCGGGTCGTTAAAAATTGCTACCTTTGCAAACAATTTGCATAAACAACCTTTAGAACTAAAAATTCATTACTATGGCAAAGAAACAAATCAAGTTTAGTCTTGTCTACCGCGATATGTGGCAGTCGAGTGGAAAATTCCAGCCTCGTAAAGACCAGTTGGAGCGCATCGCTCCTGTCATCATCGACATGGGTTGCTTCGCCCGTGTGGAAACCAATGGCGGAGCCTTTGAGCAGGTGAATCTTATGGCTGGCGAGAATCCTAATGATGCTGTGCGTGCTTTCTGTAAGCCGTTCAACCAAGTGGGCATACAGACCCACATGCTCGACCGCGGTCTCAACGCCCTGCGTATGTATCCTGTGCCCGACGATGTGCGTGAGCTGATGTATAAGGTGAAGCACGCTCAGGGTGTGGACATCCCGCGTATCTTCTGCGGCCTGAACGACACACGTAATATCATCCCCTCCATCAAGTGGGCGAAGGCTGCCGGCATGATACCACAGGCAACGCTCTGCATCACGACGAGCCCTGTGCATACCGTGGAGTACTACAGTGCCATCGCCGACGAGGTCATCGCCGCTGGAGCCGAGGAGATCTGTCTGAAGGACATGGCCGGCATCGGTCAGCCCGCCATGCTCGGCGCACTGACGAAGAGCATCAAGACGAAACATCCAGACATTATCATACAGTATCATGGTCACTCTGGCCCAGGACTCTCAATGGCCAGCATCCTCGAGGTGTGTAACAATGGTGCCGATATCATCGACACTGCCATCGAGCCGCTGAGCTGGGGAAAGGTGCATCCAGACATCATTTCTGTGCAGTCGATGCTGAAGAACGAAGGCTTCGAGGTGGCCGACTTGAACATGAATGCCTACATGCAGGCTCGCACGCTGACACAGGAGTTCATCGACGACTGGCTGGGCTACTTCATCAACCCCGCCAACAAGCACATGTCATCGCTGTTGCTCGGAAGCGGTCTGCCGGGAGGCATGATGGGCTCGATGATGGCCGACTTAGGCCCCATCCAGAAGATGATTAACAAGCTGCGCACGGCAAAGGGAGAACCTGAGCTGACGATGGATGACATGCTGGTGAAGCTGTTCAACGAGGTAGAGTACGTATGGCCTAAGGTGGGTTATCCCCCATTGGTGACACCGTTCTCGCAGTATACGAAGAATATCGCCCTGATGAACCTCCTCACTATGGAGCAGGGCAAGGGACGCTACGTGATGATGGACGATGCCATCTGGGGCATGATTCTCGGAAAGAGCGGTAAGGTGCCTGGAACCATCGCTTCCGAACTTGTCGAACTGGCCAAACAGCAGAAGCGCGAGTTCACCAACGACGATCCGCACACGCTCATCCCCAACGCCCTCGACGGATTCAAGAAGGAGATGGATGAGAACGGTTGGGACTACGGTCAGGACAACGAGGAACTCTTCGAGCTGGCCATGCACCCCGAGCAGTACCGTCCGTTCAAGAGCGGACAGGCCAAGAAGCAGTTGTTAGCCGACATCCAGAAGGCCAAGGATGCCAAGTTGGGTGGCTCGAATTTATCGCCCGAAGAGCTGGCGGCCTTCAAACATGCCAAGGCCGACGCTCTCGTCAGTCCCTCGGCTGGACAAATCTTCTACGAGTTCAACGGCGACGGCGAGTGTGCTCCCTGTATCGAGCCGTTCATCGGTCAGAAGTATGAGGAAGGTCAGACCTTCTGCTACCTCGTGGAGAAATGGGGCGAGATAGTGCCCATTCCCGCAGCCCTCGGTGGCAAGCTCGTTGAGGTTAGTGCCAAGCAAGGCGCCAAGGTGCGCAAGGGCGACACGCTGGCCTGGATAGAGCGAGGGTAAAAAGAACGTTTGGCGTAAAACTGAAAATCGAACTGGACTTAAAATAAGGATATTAAATGGTAAAAATTACGAAAGAGGCCGCTTTGGAGTATCACAAGAGCGGCCGGCCGGGAAAGATAGAAGTAAAGCCGACCAAGGCCTATCGCACCCAGACAGATTTGTCGTTAGCTTATTCTCCAGGCGTGGCTTATCCATGCCTGGAGATTCAGCAGAATCCCGACGATGCCTACCAGTATACCGACAAGGGTAATCTGGTGGCCGTCATCTCAAACGGCACTGCCGTGCTCGGTTTGGGCGACATCGGCGCCATGAGCGGTAAGCCGGTGATGGAGGGTAAGGGACTGCTGTTCAAGATTTACGGCGGCATCGACGTGTTTGACATTGAGGTCAACGAGAAAGATCCCGAGAAATTCTGTGAGGCCGTGGAGCGCATTGCTCCGACCTTCGGCGGCATCAATTTGGAGGACATCAAGGCTCCGGAGTGCTTCTACATTGAGGAACGGCTGAAGAAGTCGCTCGACATCCCCGTGATGCACGACGACCAGCACGGCACCGCGATTATCAGTGCCGCCGGACTGAAAAACGCGCTGGAGGTGTGCGGCAAGGACATCAGCCGTGTGCAGATTGTGGTCAACGGTGCTGGTGCAGCAGCTATTTCTTGCACGAAGCTCTATATGGCTATCGGTGCCAGTAAGGAAAACATTGTCATGCTCGACTCAAAGGGTGTCATCTCCGTCGACCGCCAGGACCTGAACGACCAAAAGCGATTCTTTGCCACCACACGCCGTGACATCCGCACATTGGAGGAGGCCGTGAAGGGTGCCGATGTGTTTGTTGGACTCTCCAAGGGCAATGTGCTGACGAAGGACATGGTGCGCTCCATGGCTCCCGATCCCGTCATCTTCGCCTTGGCCAATCCCGTGCCTGAGATAAGTTATGAGGATGTCATGGACGCACGTCCAGACGTGCTCATGGCTACGGGTCGAACGGACTATCCCAATCAGATTAACAACGTCATAGGCTTCCCCTACATCTTCCGTGGAGCCCTCGACGTTCATGCTTCTGCCATCAACGAGGAGATGAAGCTGGCTGCCGTCCACGCCATCGCCGACCTGGCCAAGCAGCCCGTGCCCGATGTCGTGAACGATGTCTACAAGGTGAACAACCTGCGCTTTGGCCGGGAGTATTTCATACCGAAGCCTGTAGATCCAAGGCTTATCTCCGAGGTGAGTGCCGCCGTGGCCAAGGCCGCCATTGACAGCGGCGTGGCCCGAAAAGAAATTGTTGACTGGGCCGCTTACAAGAAGTCGCTCTCCGTGCTCTTAGGTCAGGAGACGAAGCTCACGCAGATACTTTACGAAACAGCCCGCAAACATCCGCAGCGCGTGGTGTTCGCCGAGGCCGTCCATCCCACGATGCTGCGTGCTGCTGTCCAGGCCAACAGCGAGGGCATCTGCAAACCCGTGCTTCTGGGCAACGACGAAGTGATTGCCAAGATGGCGAAGGAACTCGACCTCTCGCTGGAAGGAATAGAAATCGTAAACCTGCGTCACCCCTCGGAGCAGGAGCGTCGCGAGCGTTACGCCCGCATACTGGCAGAGAAACGGCAGCGCGACGGCTACACCTTCCAGGAGGCCAACGACAAAATGTTCGAGCGTAACTATTTCGGTATGATGATGGTGGAGACGGGAGAGGCCGATGCCTTTATCACAGGTCTTTACACGAAATACTCGAACACGGTGAAGGTGGTGAAGGAGGTCATCGGCATCAGGCCGGAGTACAAGCATTTCGGCACCATGCACATCATCAATTCTCCACGCGGCACCATTTATCTGGCCGATACGTTGGTGAACGAGAATCCTGATACCGACACACTCATTGACATTGCCAAGTTAGCATCAACGGCTGTGCGGTTCTTCAACGAGAAGCCTGTCATATCGATGATTAGCCACTCCAACTTTGGCTCCTCGCAGAGCGACGGAGCACAGAAGGTGCGCCGTGCCGTAGAGGAGATGCACCGTCTTTATCCGGAAATGGCCATCGACGGTGAGATGCAGATTGGCTTTGCCCTCGACCGTGAGCTGCGCGACGCGCAATACCCTTTCAGCCGCCTTTTCGGGAAGGATGTGAACACGCTCGTGTTCCCCAACCTCACCTCGGCACGCTCTTCTTACAAGATGCTGCAGGTGCTTGGCGCCGACGCAGAGATAATCGGTCCCATACAGATGGGACTGAACAAAGCCATCCACTTCATCGACTTTGGTTCCAGCGTGCGCGATGTGGTGAACATCGTCGCCGTGGCAGCCATCGATGCTTACGTGGACAAGCTGAAGGTCAGGATGCAATAGACAGCTCGTCGCTGCTGTATCCATGCGGCAGCTGACGGCAGTTGTATTGCGAGGCCATGATTTCGCCGTAGGCTCCTGCTGAGCGGATGGCCAGCAGGTCGCCTCGGTGGCAGCGGTTCAAGTCGATTTGCTTGGCGAAAACATCGGTCGACTCACAGATAGGACCCACCACGTCGTATGTCTCCAGCGGTTCGTCGCTGGAGACATTTTCTATTTTGTGGTAAGCCTGGTACAGGGCGGGACGGATGAGGTCGGTGAAACCCGCGTCGACGATGGCGAATTTCTTAACCGCTCCTTCCTTGACATACAATGTTTTCGTGATGAGCGTACCCATCTGCGCCACCACAGCACGTCCCAGTTCAAAGTGGAGCGTCTGTCCCGGACGCAGCTTCAGCCGCTTGGCGTAAGTGTTGAAATAGGCACGGAAATCGGGCAGTGGAACGCGGTTGGGGTGCTGGTAGTCAATGCCCAGACCGCCGCCCACGTTGATGTGTTCCACGCTCATGCGGTGACGCTCCAGCTCGTCTTGAAGCTCGTTCACACGGTTGCACAAGGCTTGGAAGTCGCCCATGTCGAGTATCTGCGAACCGATGTGAAAGTGCAGGCCCACGACTTTAACGTTCTTCATCTGCGCGGCGCGTTCTATGACGGGAATCATGTCACGCATGGCAATGCCAAACTTGTTCTCTGCCAGCCCCGTGGTGATGTTGGCGTGGGTATGTGCCCCCACATTGGGGTTCAGGCGGAAGGCCACGCGGGCAATCTTTCCACGGTCTGCGGCCAGCTCGTTGATAACTTCCAGTTCGGGGATGCTCTCCACGTTGAAACAGAAAATATCGTGGTCCAGCCCCAGATTAATCTCCCAGTCGCTTTTGCCAACGCCGGCATAGACAATCTTCGAGCCGGGGAATCCGGCTCTGACGCAGGCCTCAATCTCGCCTCCGCTCACACAGTCGGCTCCCAGTCCTGCCTGTTGGATGGCACGGAGCACCTTTATGTTGGCGTTGGCTTTCACGGCATAATGCACCACGAACCCTTCATGGCGGGCAGCCTCGGCGTTGATGGTGTTGAGGGTCTGCCGCAGCAGATCCATGTCGTAATAGTAGAAGGGTGTGCGCAGACTCTCGAACTTCTTCAGGGGGAAGGTTCCTTTCATCATAGCCACCTAAGGTCTAATTAAACAGATGGTCACTCAGCGACTGCAAAGCGCGCTTCTTGTCCTCCTCGCGGATGAGGAAGGAGATGTTGTAATTGGAGCCGCCGTAGGAGATCATGCGCACGGGCACATCCTTCATGGCATCCATGACGCGGGTCTCGAAACCGATGTTCGACCAGTCGAGGTCGCCCACGACACAGATGATACACATGCCCGTATCGACGGTCACGGTGCCATACTTCTTCAGCTCGTCCATGATTTCGCCGAGATGGGCAGAGTTGTCGATAGACATGGAGACGCCGACCTCCGATGTGCAAACCATGTCAATCGGTGTCTGGTAGCTTTCAAAGATTTCGAAGACCTTGCGCAGGAATCCGGTGGCAAGCAGCATGCGCGACGACTTGATTTTGATGGCAGTGATATTGTCCTTGGCAGCCACGGCCTTAATCTTGCCATATTCAGTGGCATTGCTGATGGTCGTGCCTTCTGCTTCGGGCTGCATGGTGTTGAGCAGACGCACGGGTATGCCGGCATACTTCGCGGGCTGTACGCACGTGGGGTGCAGTATCTTCGCTCCGAAGTAGGCAAGCTCGGCGGCCTCCTCGAACTGCAGCTGGTGTACGGGCTGCGTGTTGTCGACGATACGCGGGTCGTTGTTGTGCATGCCGTCGATGTCGGTCCATATCTGGATTTCCTCGGCTCCCAAGGCGGCTCCTATGAGCGAGGCGGTGTAGTCAGAGCCGCCGCGCAGCAGGTTGTCCACCTCGCCGTAGGCGTTTCTGCAGATGAATCCCTGGGTGATGAATACCAGTGGAGCATCCTCGGCATAGCTGTCCAGGATGGCCGTGAGTTTCTGCTTGATGTAGCTAAGGTCTGGTTCGGCATTCTTGTCGGTACGCATGAAGTCGAGGGCGTTGAGCAGCACGGCCTTGATGCCCTGCTCCTTCATATAGTTCACCACCATGTTCGTGGAGAGTATCTCGCCCTGAGCCACGATGCTCTTCTCCTCGAAGCTGGTGAACAGCTCCTTGGTAAACGACCGCAGGTAGTTGAACTCCTCCTTGAGGAAGTCCGTTGTCTGTTTACGGTATTCTTCTGTCTCAAGCAGTTCGCTGACGTGACGCATGTACTTGCGCTCGAGCATGTTGATTACTTCGTGAGCTCCGTCGGGGTTCTTCTTGTAGAGGTAGTCGCTGATTTCCACGAGCGAGTTGGTGGTGCCGCTCATGGCCGAGAGGACTACAAACACGGGCTGTCCCGACTTCGTGACCAATGCGGCCACGTCTTTCATTCGCTGGGGCGTACCTACGGAGGTACCGCCGAATTTCATTACTTTCATGTTGGTATAATTGTTGGATTTTTGATGGCGATTCATCTGCTCTTCTCGCGTTGCTCCAGAAACTCGCTCACCTGTTCCTGCGTGGAGCGGGTGACGGCGATGCGTCCTGAGCGGGTGTACTGCAGCACGCAGCGGAACTCGTCGAGAGCATGGTAGAGCGACATGATGTCGTCGGTCTTGCCGCTTTTCATCACAATGACGTAGGTGGGGTTCACCTCGGTTATCTGTGCGTCGTAACGGCGTATGGCACGGCTTATCTCTGGATTCTGGAGCACCAGGTCGGTGGCCAGCTTGTAGAGGCCCGTCTCACGGATGAACAGCTGGTCGTCGGTGAACCATGTTGCCTTCACCACGTCGATCTTCTTCTCTATCTGCCGGGTTATTTTCGTTATCTGGTCTTCGTCGCTCCAGGCGGTGATGGTGTACTTATGCACGTGGGGTATGCTCGATGCCGACACGTTGAGGCTCTCGATGTTCACCTGACGACGTGTGAAGACGGCGGTAATCTGGTTCAGGATACCCGCGATGTTCTCGGAGTAGACGAGGAGGGTGTAGAGTTTCTTCTTTTCCATATTTAAACGATGTTATTGGGGGGACTACTCCCCTCCCTTATGGGCGATGGGCTGGGGGCAGGGTCTCCAGCATCATGTCATCGACATTCATTCCCGGCGGTGTCATCGGCAGCACGTCATCATCCTCTTTGATGGCACATTCTAAGATGTACGGGCCTTCCGTCGAGAGCATTTTCCTCACGGCAGAGGCAAGACGGTATCGGTCTGTGACGGCCTCGTAAGGTATGTTATATCCCTGGGCTATCAGCTCGTAGCAGGGGTTCATCATGCGTGTGAACGACTTGCGGCGCTGCCAGAACATGTCCTGCCATTGGCGCACGTTGCCCAGATAGTGGTTGTTCATCAGAATCATTTTCACTGGTGCCCGCTGCTCCATGATGGTGCCCAGTTCCTGGATGCACATCTGGAAACCGCCGTCGCCCATGAAGCAGCAGACCGTGCGTCCTGGGGCTCCGAAGGTAGCTCCGATGGCTGCCGGCATGCCGTAGCCCATGGTGCCCAGTCCGCCGCTGGTGCAGATGCTGCGGCGCTTGGGGTATTTGAAGTAGCGGGTGGCAAAGAGCTGGTTCTGACCCACGTCGGTGACGAGCACGGCATCGCCCTGCGTGGCCTCGGCCACGGTGTTCACCACTTCGCCCATGAGCAGCGGCCCGTCCTTGGGATGTATGGCCGGTTCGATGACTTTCTCACGCTCCTTGGCGTCAAGGGGCAGGAACGACTCGCGCCACTCTCGATGGTCGCCCTTATGGAGCAGGGCCGTGATGGCGGGCAGTGATTCGCGGCAGTCAGCCACGACGGCCACGTCGGCCTTGACGTTCTTGTCTATCTCGCTCTTGTCGATGTCCAGATGGATCACCTTCGCCTGCTTGGCGTAGGTCTTCGTGTTTCCCGTCACGCGGTCGCTGAAGCGCATGCCGATGGCGATGAGCACGTCGCACTCCTGCTCCTTCAGGTTCACGGCGTAGTTGCCGTGCATGCCCAGCATACCCACGTTCAGCGGGTGTGTCGATGGCAGTGCCGACAGCCCGAGCATGGTCCGTCCGGCGGGTATGTCGGCCTTTTCGAGGAAGGCCAGCAGCTCGTCCTGCGCATTTCCCAGCTCCACGCCCTGACCGACGAGGGCCAGCGGCTTCTTCGCGTTGTTGATGAGCGCTGCGGCCTGTGCCACGGCATTATGGTCGAGTGGGGGACAGGCCACGTAGCTGCGCACGAAGTTCACCTTCTGCGGTACGAAGTCCACTTTCTCCGTCTGTGCGTTCTTGGGGAAGTCGAGCACCACGGGGCCTGGCCGTCCTGAACGGGCGATGTAGAAGGCGCGGCTCACGGCCCAGGCGATGTCCTCGGCGTGGCGTATCTGGTAGCTCCACTTCGAGATGGGCTGTGCCAGGCCCACAAGGTCCACCTCCTGGAAGGCATCCGTGCCGAGTGCGCCGATGGGCACCTGTCCGGCGATGACCACGATAGGCGTAGAGTCGAGCATCGCATCGGCCACGCCAGTGAGCGTGTTCGTTGCTCCAGGACCGCTGGTAACGATGGCCACGCCCACCCTTCCGCTTACGCGGGCATAGCCCTCGGCGGCGTGTGTGGCAGCCTGTTCATGGCGCACGAGAATATGGTCGAAAGCCTTCTTCTCTCCGCGTGTATAGTCGTAGAGCGCATCGTAGACGGGCATGATGCTGCCGCCGGGATAGCCGAAAATGGTAGTCACGCCTTCGGCCTTCAATGCGAGCATCAGGGCCTCGCTGCCGGTAATCTTAGTGGACGGGCAATGGTCATTCTCTTTCTCCATATACAATATATATAAATAATGCGGGTGCAAAGGTACGCTATTTTCCCGAAATAGCCATCATAAATCCCTCTTTTTTCATCTTTTACCATAAATAATTGGCAGAAAGCATTTGCCGCTCCATCTTTTTCATGCCTTTCTCATACTCCAAACCGCCCAAAGTGGTTACTGGCACAGGATCGGCCCCTACACAGGACTGCTACCGGCACAGCAAACAAGAGACCGCGTCTACCTACTTTGTTGACTTAAGTCGACAAGGATGTTGACATAAGTCGACAATGATGTTGACTTAAGTCGACAAACATGTTGACTAAAGTCGACAAGGTGTAAAGACCGTACATGGTCATGAGTCTGCCGTTAGGTGCCATTAAGATTGCCACTGCCCCTTTTTCGTGACGATTTGATAATTTTTTGAGGGGAAAAGAATTAGTTCGCGGAAAGTTTTGTACCTTTGCACCCACAAAGCCGCGATTAGGGTCAGCAAAGCCAACGGAAGCGGTTTCTAATGATCTTCAAACGGATATCATCATGCAGAAAGTACCCATCCCCAGCGTGCGACAGGACGAGCGCATCGGTAGCAGTTTCAACCACATCATACAGGTGGTTGACCTAACCGAGCGGGCGAGCAGCGACACCGTTGTGTGGGACTTCAGCGGTATCAGTTTCCTCCATCCCTTCTTCCTCGCTCCGCTGGCCATCTACCGCCAGCAGTCGCGCAGAGAGATACGCTGCGAGAGCATTTCGCTTGAGATGCAGTCGTACCTCAACAACATCTACTTCGACCGCATGCTCCACTTTGAGAATGCGCCGAAGGAGGCCGCTGAGCACGTCATGGAGCACTACGCCAACCGCAGTTACACGCCGCTGTGCAGTTTCGCCATGAACGACGAGAACAAAGACGCTTTCAGTTCCATCGTGCGCAACATCATCGTGCGCCAGGCCAGCGTCGGCACCGCCGTCACCACGCCCCTCAGTTACTTCCTCAGCGAGTTGGTAGACAACATCTACGAGCACTCAGGCAGCCCCGACGGCTACCTCTTCTCGCAGTACCTGGAGCGCGAGGGCTGCATCGACCTCTGCATTGCCGACAGCGGCATCACCATCCCCGGCAGTTATGCCAAGGCTGGTCTCTTCCAGCAGGAGATTGACGGCAATCCCGCCGAGGCCCTGCGCCTGGCCAACGAAGGACGTTCCACCAAGAACCGCCCCGGTGCCGAGAACCGAGGCTACGGCATATCCACCTCTCGCCGCATGCTCGTCGAAGGACTCGGAGGCTCTTTCTTCATGCTTTCCGGCAGTGCCTTCCACCGCTACGAGCGCCACGGATTGAACTACTACGCCAACGTCAGCCAAGTCTTTCACTGGCCCGGCACCATCATCCTCCTGCGCATACCCGTCGACGCCCCGCAGGGCTTCAGTTACATCGACTACCTCGAATAAAAACAGAATGAAGATATGACACAGACCATCCGACTCTACGACATCTATCGCGCCGACCTCTTCTCCAGAGCCAAGGCCGCAGAACTTGCCAGCCACATTAGCGCCGAGGCCGATGCCGTGGTGCTCGACTTCAGCGGCATCGGCTTCATGTCACGCTCCTTTGCCGACGAGCTCTACAACGTCATCGCCGCGCAGGCTCCCCGCACCTTCGACTTCGCAGGGCGCAGCCACGACATCGACAGCCTCATGCAGAAGGTGGCCGACGGACGCACTCGCGAGCGCCAGCTTGGCATACAGCATCCGCAGATGCTCACCTTCGACACCAAGGACTCCCTCGCCGAGTTCCTCATTGCACAGTAAATTCACATCACCCCATCCCCCCTTGCCACCCCTCACTTACATACACGCTGCTGAGGCTGACCGCAGGACGGCGGGCGAAGGGGGGGCAGGAGGCACGCGAAATTACTTTCGCCCTTTTTCGTGACGATTTGATAATTGAGCCCACTTGAAAATGTGGCATTATTTGATTAGACATTGACCTCTGACTGGC
>ERZ809472.43-NODE-43-length-32909-cov-7.913587_pt1 | contig 32909 bp, 25 predicted proteins | sample MGYA00521274_ERZ809472 | MGnify/ENA primary metagenome ERZ809472 (study PRJEB31581, sample SAMEA3312791) | metagenome | study: EMG produced TPA metagenomics assembly of the PRJEB8939 data set (Metagenomic analyses of Rumen microbiomes reveals... | reverse complement strand
TCAAAACAAATTTGCTAAAATTCTTGAAAGATAATATTATTAAAGAAATCTCTTTATCTGGAACATTGCAATGACCAAACAAAATATTACCTATATTAACATTAATGACCCTGTTTCGGCTACCGTAGCTAATAAGCCGTTGTCTCAACTTAATAGAAAAACTGATAGACTACAAGATCAGTTTGAGGCTACTGCGGCCGGGAATACGCTGATTTACCGGGATATTCCGTGTTTAGAAACAGTTCAGGTAGGTATGCCTGTTTATTGGGACGGAGAAGCTCAACTTTGTAAGCCAGCTTATGTAACCGCAGAACTCAATGAAACAACGAATGAATATCAGACGGGCAAACCCGCTGACTGTATTGGGCTAGTCTATAAGAAAAGTTCAGCTTACTCAGCTGATCTATTGATTTCTGGGCTCGTTGACTTCCCAGAGTTGAGTAATTATCTTGACGGTGGTACTGGAAGATTCTATCTAGGGACTACGCCGGGATCGCTGAGCTTAACCCCTAATGTACAAGCTTTTCCGCTGGGAGTTGCGTTAGGTACATTAGGACCTTGCGATACGGCTTACAGAGTTTACCTTAATCCTTGCTATACCAATAATGTTCTTGCGCACCAGCATTACAGTGTAGACCTGAAAGCTGGGAATTGGGATCAGGTAATGGTTGAGGATGAAAACGCGCCTAATAACGCTACTTATATCTACAACATTGAGCAGGACGAGGAATTATCCAAGCTATGGCCGCCTATTCCAATAGGGGCCGTTTCAGCTACTATTGATTGGGCCGAGACTTATGACGGGGGTAGAGAACAAACTATTAATAAGGAAACCTCATTAATTTCTGTAAATGAATACGGAATTTACTGGATGGGTTCTACGGATCCAAGTACATATTATGTAAACAGTAAGTTTCGTATCACTATACATTTCTCCAAAGTACAATACTCAAACAGAAACTCCTTCGTAACCAGTTTACAACCGGATACTAACCAACCGTTTAAGTTTGTTAACTGCAAGGGTCAGGAAGCTTCTTCCGGAGAACTGTACGCTCAGTTTACTCTTAATCAGGACATCATAGAGTCTACGGATTATAATGGTAAGACTCTTCAAGAATTTACTGAAGACTGGAAATCTAAAATGGTTTCTACAGTTAATGGTTTATCTGTTGGTGGTAATGCTGTAGCTACTAGTACAGGAACCAGTTTCACTCATGACGGGGTTGAGTATAAAACAGGAGCGATTAAGCTGGACATCTCTCCTTATGCCCCTAATACGGAATTGGCTCCTCAGATTATTAAGGTAGGAGCCGCTCAGGAACGGGAGATATATGGCGTAACTTATTTAGGTCTTCCAGCAGGTAGAGCAAGCTCCTTAAAGCTAAAGTTTGAAGTTCCAGCTAACTACTCTGCTGGTTCAATTAGCTTTAAGCTTCGTATGCAGTGTATCGCGGCAATTGAAGGGACTTATGCTTCAGCTACAGTAAAGTATTATAAGGTAGCAAGGGCTACTACCCCTCAAGACTTGGAGAATCTGGAGCAAGGCGAACAGACGATAGCCTGTAATTTCGCTCAGACAGTAACTCCGCACACAATGTTTGAAGTAGAGAGCTCGGTTATAACTGTTAATGCCGGAGATACCGTTATCGTAGTAATCTCTCGGAGTGGGGAGTCCTCTTACAATGCGGACTTGGCTATCGCTCGTATTCAAGGCATTATGAATATTGTGGGGGCTTCAAATGTCGGTTAATATCTGGAATCTTGAATGGCTAAACCATAACTCACAGCGTTCTTATCCGATAGCTGATTGGGCTACCAAAGAATGTTCTGACAGCGCAGCCATAAAGCTTCCTGATGATTTCATATTAGCCCTTAGTCTGGGAATTAATTCCGCCCACTCTATTGACATTGATGGCTTCTACATTAAGTCTGTATTGGTAATGGATACGGGTTGTTCTGTTGTTATAGGCTACGGTGGAAGTGATGTAGCTATTACGCATATTAGAGCTGGATCCGACCAGATGACTTATACATTGACGGGATTAGGCGATTTCAGCGATATTGTGGGCTATATAGCTATTAATCCGGATTCATCTATTATGAAAGGGGTGTCAGGCTATTATAACTTTTCCAGAGAAGCTACCTGCCTAGAACCTGACTGTATCCGTCCAATGATTAAGACGATTTCCTCTATAAGCGTGTATACAGACGCTCTCTCTAAAGGAGAAATGCTTTATGGAGATATAGTCTTTAGAGCTGGGGCTAATATGGATATTCGGGTGTCTAAAGAAAACAATAACTCAGTAATTGTTTTCAGTGCAATCAATGGAGCGGATTTAACTGACGAATGCGAATGCGCTGTAGATAAAGATAGAATCCCCATCAGATCCATTAACGGAGAGGTTACTACAGACGAGAATGGGGATATCCAGATTACAGGTACGGATTGCTTGAATGTTCGTAATGGCGAGCACTCTATTACATTAGAAGATACCTGTTCTCAACCGTGTTGTGGTTGCGCTGAATTGGATGCCCTCTATGATAATATAAAGGACATCATTACTGGAGCTACCACTTTAAGAACAGCGATTGAGAACGTAGCCGCTAAACAGGATCAGGTCGAATTAGTGTATCAGAGCGAAGGTACTAACAGTTGTAATTGCAAGAGTAATTCATAATGCCTAGCGTAATATTTCAGGAATATCGAGACTCGCTTAGATTAACGAAGTATCCCTTTGTTGACACGGCGTCTTTGACCTGTACTGACAGCTCATTGACATTGCCAGCGGAAGTCTTTTGTGATGCCAGCATTTATATTCCTGGAGCCGTAGCCCCTGTTTATATTCAGAAGTTAACCAACAACAGTTCTGGGCTAAGTATTACGGTTACAGATTATTCCAAGCAATACTTGGCTACTGGTGAGATTAATCCCAGAAGCGATTCCATTGTTCTGCTTAATCCAAGTGGTCAGCAAGTAGGGCTTATTGTAGCCTCTACTGACTTAACATACTTCACCAGCATCCCTAAAGGGGAATATGAATTCACGCCTAAAGCGACAGCCTTTGTCCCTCGTTGTGTGGTTCCTCTGGAAGATGTAGGAGTTACCTCTATTGGAGTTAAAGATGGTACACAGCTTTATGGGGACGTATGGCTTGTTGGTAGAGATGGGGTAGTTTTGCGATACATGGAAGACGAAGGTGAAGAAGAGAACCCGAACAAGGTCATCAGAATTGATATTGTAGGCGATCCATTGTTTAAGAGAGCTGACGAAGAGTTTGAGCCTCCTAAGTTTATACAAACCATTAACGGCTCCTCAGCTAATGATTATGGTGATTTTAGAATAGTTGTTGACGAAAAAGACGACATATTGAGAATTGACAATAGCCCTGAGGGCATTACTATATATGCGGCAGGCGTATGACTATAGATATAACCAGCATTGACGATTTAACACCCGAAGATATTGATAATAAGAGAGAAGAGCTAATTGCCTTTGTACAGGAAAAGTATCCTCTAATAGATATATCCAGAGGCGTGTTTTCCACATTGGTATTAGAGCTTAACGCTATATTTGGGGCTAAGTTTGAAGAGGAACTAAACAGATGGAAAGCCTCAAGGTCAATGAAGGCTATTGAGGAAGATCCCACGTTAGCTGATGATGACGCTGTAGATCATATCCTGTCTAATTATAACGTAGCCCGTAAGCCTGGAGCCTATGCTCACGGATCCATTACGCTGGTGTTCGCCAAGAATATTTCCTATATTATTCCGGTTGGCTATTCCTTTATCTGCAACGGAATTACTTTTATTACCTCCACAAGCTACGCTATTTATAGCACAAACTCTAATGTTTTGGATTCTGATAGCCTTAAACTGGTAGCTACAAAAGATGGAGGATACAGTTGTAATATCGAGGTTACAGCTGAAACTACCGGATCAGCGGGTTGTGTTAAAAAGAACTCCGATTTTGAAATAGTTACCCCTATGGCTTCTCTGTTAAGAGCCTATGCCACTGATGACTTTATTGGCGGTTCTGATACGGAAACCAATGCTGTAATGGTAAATCGGTTTAAATCCGGTATGGCTACTCCTTGTTGGGGGAACAGATATAATATTGAGTCGCTGATAACAGCCGAAACAAGTCATATTACGGATATTTCCGTAATCGGTTGTGGAGACGTTGAGATGACCCGCGATCAGTCTACCCTGTTTCCAGTCTCTCTAGGGGGTAAGACAGATATTTATATCAAGACAGCTCCCTATTCCTCCACAACCTCTGTTAAACTTAACGCTAACCTCCAAAGCATTGAGGGACAGATTTATACATGGACTGTATTAGTTCCCGCTGACGCTTTACCGGGTTTCTGGGAAGTGTTGTCTATCTCTAATCTGGAAGCTGAAGGAACGCTAATTTCAGAAGAGAATATATCGACCAATGAGAGCGTAATCTCTACGGAAGATTGCTTCTTCTCTGTTTATCAAAGCAGGTTAATTACCTTTACTACAGATCCTGTAGATGTTAAACTTTACCAGTCAATGGAGTTTGACGTTGCCTTGTTTGGCTGCCCCTATCTTGACGAGATTGACGGAATAGTTACTGATGACGCTCTTAAACCAGTAAGCTCTGACGTAGTTGTTAGAGGGCCTATTCCCTGTGAGGTTTACGCTACAGTAGACTTGAATACAACAGATATTACCGAAGACCAGCAGTTAGCTATTCAAACGGCTCTCTCAACTTATATCAACAATACAGGATTTAGTCAGTCTCTGTTGGTATCGGATTTGATTCCATTGGTTCAGGCGGAGCTTACTGGAAGTCAACGAGTTACTGGGATTCAGCTTGACGGGATTATATTGGCTCCCAGTCTGAAACATAAAAGAATCAGCTCTAATCAATACTTACAGATACCAGATATTCCTTCAGAAGGAATTACACCCAGAGTTACCACATACTATACTAGACCTGAAATGGTTACATTCAGCTATATAGACGTATGAATTACATAATCAAAGACGGCAAGATTTACCGAAAAGGAACTTTGGCTCACTTTCTTGATAAGCGAGCCATTTCAATAGGGGAACCTACTGCGGAGGATTTACCAGCAGTAATTAACCCTTTTCTGTTTGTACGTAATTACCTTCTGAAAAATAATTGTGTAATTATTAAACTGAAGCATAGCGAGATTCAGTATTCTACAGCTTTACTCGGTCTGTTGGCTGAGCTTATTCCCACAGAACAGTATATATTCATTTATATTGACGTTGATGATGTAGAGGAAGAAGTAAGTCTGAAAGGGTATACGCATGTAAACGCCTATGAAACGGTCAGCTGCAGTGAGGATGTTCCTCTGTATATGAATTCAGTAGCGACAGCGACCACATTAGGGGAGGAATGTGAATGAGCGAGGAATTGAATGAGGATAAAGTTCCTCTGCCGTGGAATCCTAATGAACAGTGTGAGCTGAATGAGGAATCCGTCCCAACTAAAAAGGATGACACTGAGGAACAAGACGGTACGCTATTCAATAGAGAATGCGACGATCTGGATAACACGATTGTAAAGCGCAAGGATCGCTTTATTGACTGTGTTGATATTCCAGACGTTCCCAAGGCTAAGCTGTTGAAAGAGGATTGGCCTATTGTACCATTTCCGGGAGTTCCTGAGGTAGAAATCCCTAAGCGTCTTATGGCTCATTTACTGAGCTGTTGTCTTAAAGACCGTACTGCCGGGTTTGACTTTGATATAACGCAAGAATTAGATGGGAATTCTAAAGCTCAAATATCTAATTGGGCAGATGAGAATAATCCAATTACAACTACGGTTGCTATTCAGTTGGGAACCACGGGGTATCTTCTTATAGGGCTAAACTTAAAGCCTCAATTGTGCTTTTGTGATGAATCATGCGGAGACGAAGACTATATTCATATTACAGCTAATTTAGACGCTGTATATCATGATGAAATAGATGACCATATACACGAAGACCCGGATTTGGTTATAACCGACGACCAGCTTACAAAACTGGTATCGGAACATGGCGGTGGCGGCGGGGGTAATCCGTTATGTTCTCAGAAGATATTTGCTCAGTATGATGACGGGTGGTTTACCCCTATGTCAAATTATTTAAGTACAGGTCCTGTATATTCAGAAGACGCGTCCTCCTATTTAGAATATGATGACGATGTAAGTATAGCTCCATATTTGCATAATTTGACACTAACTAATGGAGGTATTTATAAGTTAGAATATTTTTGCGAATATAATAAATGGTTCGTTACTGATGGGGAATGCCCAGAACAAGCTAGCTCCTATAATCCGCCTAAACATCATGAAAATGTAACTGAAGCGGGTGAAATTTCTGGAGAATTTGACCTGTCTGCCTATTTAGGAACAGAAGACGCTTATACCGTTCAATCTGGAGTTAGCTCGGAGTCTACTTTAACGGAAGCTGCAGCTTTTAGTTCAGCCCCAGTATTTGATATGGACTTATTGGTAGACCACTATAACTACTTATGGTATACCGCTACCGTCAATAGTAATGTTAGTGGCGTAATCACCTATAATATTGTTGTTTCGTCTACGACAACAAATAAGGTATATTCTTGCAAGATAGTTTTCCATATTGATACGGTAACAGAGGAGGAAGAGTGAGCTTAATTTGGAGTAACTGCTGCCAAGACGATCCTTGTAAGCCTGATTGTGTGGTTCTTTACCGGGAGGATATTAAGTATAGGGGAGATTTTGACCGGCTATTTCATCCTAAAGAAAGTTATCAGTCAGGAGCAGTAACCGATTCACCTTTTGATACTGATGACCTTCCTGATGGGAGTGACAGCCCGTATACCTTTAGTAATGGTAAGATAACCTTACAAGATTATACAAGCAGTTCAGATACTTTTATTCAGAACAGTATCGTAGACAATGTAGGGCTGTATCTTCCGATAGATATTACTTGGTCTAATGAGGACCAAGAATATCACGAGGAATACACACTTACACTGGGCAATTTAGTTATACAAGGGGAAACAAGCGGGAAGTATGAGTATACTACTGGAAACTGCAACTACGAAACCAGTATTTATGTAGGGGGTAATAAGGTATATTACTCTTCCAAAAAGGCGATATCTGTTCTTGCTTATGGGTACGGCTCCCTTATAGCCCGAATACCACACTATATTATACGATACAATAATCGTGTTTATTATATTATTGGCGATAACTCTGTTTATGAGGGAGTGGATTCTTCTGGTTTAACTGGGACGTTTCAGATGACCTACTCTTTTATATCTGAAGTAATTATTGATGAAAATAATTCTACCCCAGCTCAAACTACGATAACTTTCGGGGCGACAGATACGTCAGAACAACGGGAATATCCAATTATTTGGAGACCTGATAAATGGCAATACTTTCAGGAGTTTCAGACTTTCTCTAACTTAAACACTGTATCTGATCAAACAACAGAGGCTATTACAGAAATATACCAAAAGGATAGGGATGAACGGGATGGGTGCTTACAACCTAGTATAGTAGGTATGGTGGAAAAGGGAGTAACGTTTCCAAAATGTTTTCCACCAGTTGGGGTTAAATTTTATGGATTTAAAAATAGTAGCAATAAAGTTATTCCAGGTAGAATTACAAACGCTTCTGTTGATGGACAATATATATCTTCTTCTACCTATCCTTCTTTTAATAGTGCAGATATAAATGCAGCAGCACAAGTTTATTATAATAGCCTGACAGCAACTTCATACAAAAGTGTATACTGGGCTAACGGAGCTACTGTTTCCTTTGATTATGATGCTGTAGTAGGTATTATATTTAATGCGATTTCAGGGGATGCGAACACAATAAAGTTTGAACCAATGAATCCCGTAGATGTTATGGTTAATAATCAAGCTTATTATGGGGTTGTACAGGATAGTTATAACCATTCTTCGCTTAAAGGTTTCTTTTATTATTATAAGAATGTCTTATCCGATGATGTCCTGACCCCGGATTTCATATCAACAGACTTTAAGAATTGTAGAGCAAACCCTTACGAGACATTTCAATATAGTTGGAAAGAAGATGGTAGCTATTCTGAAGATCCTATCCCAGATTATTACGGAGCGCATGCAGGAGAAACAGATAACGGGTTTCAATTAAAGAATATTACTCTAACAGTATTTAAAGGAGTAGTAGCTCCTACGATACATGTCTCTATTGCTCCTCGGGGCACATTTAACTTTGTATTTGAAACTTGTGAACCCTATCTTGCTCAAGAAGATATTGATAATTGGAATAATAATCAGTGGCCTAGACTTGTAGAGCTCAAGCGAGCGGGCATTGTTGATTCTGTTGTAACTACGGGTCCGATTATAGGGGTTACTACAACATCAACGGTTTTCGACACTAATTTTTCTTCTTTTACGATTGATTCTTCCAAAAGAGATAATAGACCTGTAATTTTTCTGCAATATGCAGATCTTGCGGGTAATCAAACGGATAAATACTTTAAATATAAAGTTACGGATAAATATGGAGCAGAAAGCGAGGGTACAGTTTATATTCATTTTGATTCGTCCGCTCCAAGTGAGGTTACTCAGTTTTTTGAATCGTATGAGGGGACAATGCTTACTGGATTAGATTATGACTTGGTTTGTAAACTTACCGCTACTCCCAGTATGTATACCTCAAGTCCGAATGTAAATGGTACAACGGGCAATTTAATAGAGTTATATTATGTACATCCCGGAAAGCAGCTAGAAGCAAAAGATTTAGTAGACACTCTTACTCCAAACCAGGCAAAATATTATTCTTTCCAAAATAAAATAGTACATAACTTCCCATTGAATAGAGATATAGCATACCCCAAATGGATTTCTTGGGGAGGTATTTTACAGGATGAAATATATGCCGAGTTTGTACCTCCGGATAATCATGTTTTATCTCAGAATCGATATGCTTTATATGACGAATATACATCTTCTGGCGTCCCGCACCCTTTAATAGTAGATTACTGTATGCTAAGTGTAAGTATGTACCAGGGCTCGTATACTAATGGAGATGGATACGGTCATATTACGTGGACCCCATTACCTGATGTTTATGGAATTACTCTTAGTCCAGATCCGATAACTGAGATAGAATGTAGTTTTATAGATGATGATGTTGAATATACCGGAGCTGGTCGCTTTTTAGTCTATACAGATCCTGGTACAGGAGATACAACGTGGGTTACAGTTCCTTTTAGCGCATCTCCGGTACTGCCCTATGATTTAATAGTACAAATGTCTTCAGGTAATTATTGGTACGACAGAATAGTTAGAATTACAGATACTACTGTACCCGTTATTATGGGTATACGTATTGATGGAGTTACTATACATTATAAGGATGGCTCTCAAGAAACTGTGTATCTGTCTGCGTGGAATTCTACAGGGGATCCGTATATTAAATGAATTTTTGTGATGCTAAATGGAACGAAGAGAAAGGATACTGGCAGTGTACCGTATGCGGAACTATATACCACGATTCAAAGGAGTATACACATATTTCCGCTATATGCCCCGGAGCTACGTTACCTAAAAAGATTAGAAACTACACTAAGGCTGTAGTTAAGCATATCGCTACAGGTATGGAAACTCGCACTGACGAGGAAGTATCTAATATCCTTGAAATCTGTAAACAGTGCGAACATTTTAACTCTGACAATAATTCTTGCCGTATTTGTGGTTGCCGTTGTAATAAAAACAAATCTGCTTTTACAAACAAGCTTAGGATGAAATCTCAGAAGTGCCCTAAAGGTAAATGGGACTAGCCGCCCCCATTGACATTTTCTCTATATTAACTATACTCTGGTTATTTCTGGGTATTCAGACCCGCAATCAATGTATTATTTTCATTTATTTTGAGGGTGTCTGAAAACTCGCAAACGCCGTAAAAACAAGCATATAAGGAACGTTCCTACTAAAGTATACTATTTTGCAATAATATTCTACTTTTAAGTATTTGAATTTAAAATCGTTCCGATATACTTGTTTTTACGTACTATTTAATTTCACTGGTTTCACAGTTACTATTCGGTTTGAGTAACCGGGTACAAGGAGTAAAAACATGAAAGATTATTTCGGAAAGATGGTTAGACAGCGGAGACCAAAAGACAAAGACGGAAAGAACAGGGACACGGCTAAGGTTACTATTGTCAAGAATGGCATTAGGCATACTTATTCTTTAGGCAGGTATGGTAGTGAAGAGGCTGAACAAGCATATAAGAAACTAGCGACGCAGTTTTATTCTGATTCCTTATCCTTTGATAAGGATAAGACTGATATTGCAAATTTCTTTGTAGACTATTTACAACATGCTCCTCTTAATAAATCAGATCTCAAGAACTATAAGACAAAAAAGATTATTAGGTGGTGTATCGAGTTAATTGGGAGGGACCCCTGCTCTTCCTTTTCTTTCGCGACTTTATCAATTATTAAAGAACGTATTGTAGAGGAATGCAAAGCGAAAAATTTGACTAAAGATTATGCTAATCAGTTACTCGCTGTTGCCAAGCATATTTTTACATACGGAGTGTTAAAGGGTTGGTTCGATGGATCTATGCTTCCTGTAATCAAGGCTTATCCTATGATTACAGAACTGCTTAAACCATTAAATAAACGAGAAGCCGTTCCAGATGACGTTGTAGAGACTACCCTTAAATATTTGAAGCAACCGTATGCTGATATTGTACGTCTGATTCGTAGCGCTTGTTTACGTCCCTGCGAATTGTTGCGTATCCGGAAAAGCGACATCGAAGTTAAAGATGGATGCTGGATAGTACGAGTTAAAAGTAAAACCGAACGATATGGTTACAATAGAATAATTGTCTTTAATCAACAGGAGCAAGAAATACTTAAAAAATGGATTAGAGAGGATTCAGAAATTTTATTCTGGACAAATCGTAAAACTCCAATTGAAGAAAGAAATATTATACCAAATCTGAAGAACGCTATACAGAGGGCTAATAGAAACGGAGAAAATATTCCAGATTGGACTCCATATCAATTAAGACATGCCGCCTTTACAGAAAACGTAGAGAGATATGGTGTTGAGATAGCGAGTAAGATTGCTGGACACGCTAATCTCAACATGGCAAAAATCTACGATCACAGTACAGAGTCAATTTTAATCAAACTTGCTCAAGAAGCTCGTAAACACGATTAATTGCTTCTTGAGCTGAAGTGGAAGAGCGAATCTGCTTATAGGAAGCCTTTGGTTTTAATGCATCTCTATGTATTAACCATTTGCTCCCTTTAGCATTACCGTTAGTACGCATAAGATACTTTCGGGGATATTTACCTTGATTGCACCACCGGGTTACTGTAGTTGGAGTAACCCGAAACATTTCAGCAACTTCAGCAGTAGTTAGGTATTCTGATTCCATTATTTGAATGCTTTTGAAGCGTCTCTTGCCGCTTTTCTTAAGGCCTCCACAGAAGCTTTAGTTGGTTGCCAAGAGGAGACTGGGAAATGCATTGACGGAATAACCCAAGTAGAGAGATCTTCGTCCTCTAAAGAAGTTGACTTAATTCCTTCTTCATCGTAAGCATATCCTACGATACCGGGAACAACCTTTTTGGGGTTAGACACGGCGGGTTGCGCATCAATTTGTGGAAGTCCGAAACAGACCAACAGTTCTTCATAAGCTACGAGCATTTTCCCGAAGTCTTCATATTTTTGTACATCGGTAAAAATGTCATCTTGGGGTCGAATTTCCAGCCAAACGTTTTCTTCGGGCAAGAAGAAATCCGGCAGATACTTATCTACGCTATCAGGATTCTCCTCGGGCTGATAGACATATTTAATGTCAGCGTTATCTAGGAAGAGAGCCCATTGAGCTTCCAGTTTACTTCTGAAACGATATTTGCCATAGCAAACCGTCTTCGAAGAATCAAGTTCGTCTGGGTTGTAGATAGCTTCAGCGAAGATGGACGTCTGTTGCAAGTTCTTCTTAAGCGACTTATCCAGTTTACTAGAACGCAAACCAGCTTTAGGAACCAATTCGCCCTTAATAAGCCTATTAAAGGCGTTAAAGACGTAACCCATAAGTTTATCTCCAATAGAGATATTGTTAAACCGCCACATACCTTTATGACTGAGCAGGATATAGCGTAGGGCTACAAAGGGTTCTCGGATATCTGTTCCATTATAGAACTGATCATAGGCTTTGCTTACAACATCCATTCCAAACTCGTCATAAGCAAACTTGAAGGCAAGAATAACCCATGCGGGAACTTGTTTATTCGCTTTGCTGACAGAACCCTGTGGCAAGGCTGGGAAATCTCCCAGTTTGCAGAAGTCTTTGAACTCCCGTGTATAAGCGTCAAAGATTTCCGTAGGGGAGAAATGCTTACGACCTGTTCTATACATGCAGTAGTATTTCACAGCGGCCGCAGTTGGGAGGTTTTCAATATCGGTGGTCATAACCAGAGTATCAGAGTAGGATCTGGTACAACCGTTATCGATTTCAAGCAGAACGTCGTCTTTTTCCCCAAAGGCTATAAACTGCATTGAGGGTTTAAGAGTACTGTCTTTTTCGTTGTACAGCTGCTGTAAAGCTAACAAGCGATGCTGTCCGTCAACAAGTCTCTCGGTTTCCGTAACTGTCATAAATGCTCTACAGTCATGAAAACCAAAGTACTTGAATTGACTGTAGTATTCCTGAACCCGGGGTGGTTTGATCTTTCTATTGTTGATGTTGAGGGTGAGCAGGTAATCCACGACTTCCTTGGTCAGGAGAACGTGAGCGGCTCCCTTGTACTTCTGATCCAGAAGGTTTTTGACTCCAGCGGGAGTGTAAGCGGTAGGGAGGGATTCCATTCCATTGTCAGGGTTGTTGTTTTCCATAAGTTTCATCTCCATAGTTAGAAAAAATGTAAACGGCTGTTATCATCTAAACTGAGAGCGTACTATACCAAATCTAAAATAGTTTCAAATACCCTTAAAGACACTTAATTTTAGGTGTTTTTATGGCATATAAAGTAATGTGGACAGAAATGCATTTCTTCCACACGGAATCGCTGCAAGCAAGCGGTTCACCCAGAGTCGGGATATAGACTCCCTTCCGCATAAGGTTCGGTGCGGTCGTTACTGCTTACGGCACTAAGCAGCGTCAACCATAAAGACGATATCAGGCCTGATCAGCCTGTAAGTAAAACATGGCGTCCGCCGGTTGCGTCAAGGAGGCGAAATCGTGCATGATCCGAGATAGTGCACGTTAGGTGCCCCTTCAAGTAAAGGGGGCCGAATATAATCTCGGACGGAGCCTGACCGTTTAGAATATAACAGGCCGTGGTGTTGGAATAGACCGAGCCAGCACCACGTAAAAAGGAGATGATAGGTCAACCAACAAAAAATAGCTGTCCCCGATTCGTCTAAGGGGACACGTTGGTTGACCATAGGTCGGGAATGACGACCCCCACGGGCTGGTGAACCCGGTGTCCTAGAGACAAAATATACCACCCGGTAACGTCTGGTCAGCGTTATCGTCCTGAAAGGGGAAGCCGCCTTGCTTCACTGAAAAGGCTGGCATACGGATGGCCCATAAGAGGTCTCGCCTATCGATCCGTATGTAAGATTTAGAGTAGGCGAGCGGTGCCACTTACGTAAGTTGGTTGGGTAGCTACAGAGGTCACACCTCCCGATATAGGTATCGGCTGTCGTAGCCCGTAAAAGACAGACAGTGCCCGAAGGGGACAGAGGAACCCCACCTCTAGGAAATTAAATGGGAAATAGAAAATCAGAGTAGTGACCTGATTTTTTTTAACTATCAGAACTCCTTAATTTCTCCCCATTCTAGGGCATATAAAGTAAGGTGAACAACCTTGATTTTTTGGCTATTGGCTGGAAGGGTTGTTTGCTTTAGTTCCATTAATCTATAAAGGAGAAATAATGAATAAGGAACTCATTTGGACTGACAGCGTTGTAATCCCCACTGGTGCTTGTGCCAAACTGCCATTTAACAGCCTCCAGCTCACATATAAGCTGGAAGACGGACAGTTCTTGTCCGTTGTTAAACTTCCATTCATGCCTAAAAAATTCACTGCGTTTGGAAAAACGCAGGAACAAGCGGAACAAAACGCCGCAAATCGTGCCCTTGTACACGTTAAGTAGTTTTGGGCCCCTAACCACTGGGGCTTTTTTTTAACTATTACAACATCTAATTTGCTTATCTATAAAATATCCCTTAAACTACAGTTTTACTAATATATTAGCCATGCCATATTTACCACTTGATGAACTACTAAATGGGCAGTCTCCCGACGCCGAGTCGCCTCCAACTCTCAACGGCCAAGGAGCTGCCCTCCCTGATATACCTGTTCCGTATCGCCAACTTGGTGATATTGATGCGGAGCGTAAAGCTATATTTGACACTGTTCTTGAACAGGCTTCCAATCTAAAGCCTGTTTCTAATGCAAGGTACACTCTTACCCTGTCAGACGTCAAATATACAGGTAATGAAGTACCTACTAAGGCTGAACATAAGCAGGCTATCCTAGGTAACACATACCTCACTCGTAAGTTATGGGGTAAATGGACACTCACTGACAATGCAACGGGTAAACCCATAGCACAAAAATCTTCTGTTATCGCTCACGTCCCCTATCTTACTCCTTTAGGAACGTTTGCCAAAGGAGGCAACGACTACACGCTTTCCCATCAAATGCGTCTGCGTCCCGGTGTATACACCCGCTGGCAAGATAACGGTGAGTTAGAAGCTCACGTTAATACAGAAGGCGGAATGGGACACCGTATCTACTTGGAACCGAAGACCGGTATCTTCAAGATGAAGTTCGGTCAGTCTAACTTACCAGCCACAGACGTTCTTATGGCTCTGGGAGCTACTAAGGAACAGTTAAGAGACGCTTGGGGAGAACAGCTCTATAATATAAATATTGTCAAATCTGACCCTAAAGCTCTTAACAAACTCTACGCTAAGGTAACACATAATAACGGTACAGCTTCCTCCCCTGAAGAAAAGCGTGCAGCAATACAAGAAGCCTTTGCTAAAATGCACCTGGATCCGGAAGTATCCCAGTTTACTCTTGGAAAGCCATTTGACAAGGTAGACGTAGATACTATTCTCACAACAACCCAAAAGCTTTTGGATATTAACAAGGGTAAATCAGAAACCGATTCTCGTGATGATATGACCTTTCAGAAGATTCTGGGGCCGGAAGACATCTTAGCTGAACGGTTTACTAAAGGAGGTGCTACCCTACGTCAGCTACTGTGGAAGATTTCAAAGTCTGGAAACCTTAATAAACTTCCCGGTGGCCTATTTGATAAGCTAGTCGAGAGCGCACTTATTGGCACTGGTCTCGGTATGCCCATTGAAGAAGTCAATCCAGTCGAAATCTTTGACAACCAGTTCCGCATTACACGTCTTGGTGAGGGAGGTATTGCTTCTTTAACAGCTGTTCCAGACTCCGCCCGTGATGTACATCCTTCACAACTTGGATTCATTGATACCATCCGTTCTCCTGAATCCATGAAGGTTGGCGTTGATGGACGTCTAGTCAACTATCTCCGAAAGGGTAAAGACGGTAAACTATACACAGAACTCCGCGACCGTAAAGGCAACAAGGTATGGAAGTCAGCACAAGACGTCGCAGCTTCTGTAGTAGCCTTCCCCAATGAGTTAAGTACAGACAAGAAGTTTGTTGCTGCTGTTTCTCATGGGAAGATGTACATGGTTCCGCGTGAGTCTGTAGAGTACGAACTTCCGTTTGCTCAGCGTACTCAACACGCCATTGGAAACCTTGTCCCCATGATGTCAGCCGTTAAGGGTCAGCGTGCAGTTATGGCTGCCCGTATGATGACACAGGCTCTTCCACTGGTTAAACCTGAAGCTCCCCTAGTTCAAGCCGGTATGCCTAATGAAGATGATAAGAGCTTCGAGGAACTCTATGGCGAAAAGATGGGAGCTATTCGTGCTACTGAACCCGGCGTAGTTACTGAGGTTACACCTGACCATCTCGCTGTTATCAGCCAAAACGGGGAGAAGAAGACCTATGAGCTTTACAATAACATGGTCTTTAACCGTAAGACTGGTCTCAATCAAACCCCGCTTGTAAAACCCGGAGACAACTTTGTACCTGGTCAGCTATTGGTTAAGTCTGATTTTACAGACGATAACGGAACTACAGCTATTGGTCTTAATGCTCGTGTAGCTTATCTACCATTCAAAGGCTACAATTGGGAAGACGCTGTAGTAATCAGTAAGTCATTCGCCGAGCGTATGTCGTCAATCCATTACTATAAGAATAAGTTACAGATTGACCCTACAACTATTACAGGTAAAGAGCGATTCTTGTCTGCTAAACCGGGCAAGTTTACTCGAGAGCAGCTTGCTAACTTTACAGATGATGGCGTTATTAAGCCTGGCACTGTAGTTCATACTGGCGACCCTCTTATTTTAGCTATCAGTAAGGTAGAGCCGACAGAAGCGCAGCTTAAGGCGGGGAAGAAGTCCATGTTGAAGGATACGTCCCTCACATGGGAACATCATAACGACGGCATTGTAACTGACGTATTTGCATCTCCTAAGGGTATGCAGGTTATTGTCAAGTCTAAAACCCCTATGGGAGTGGCGGATAAGCTCTCAGGTCGTTATGGTAATAAATGTGTAGTTGGCTATGTAGCTGACGATGATGAGCTTCCTTCCCTTCCTGATGGCACTAAGCCTGAAATCCTTTATTCTCCATTAGCGATTGTAGGCCGTGTTAATCCAGCACAGGTTATTGAAGCTTGGCTCGGAAAGTGTGCAGTTAAACGTGGAAAGCGTTATGCAGTTAAAGACTTTGCAGATATTCACGACTATATCCAATATGCTAAAGAAGAGCTCGAAAAGAACGGTCTTAAATCCACAGAAGATTTATTAGATACTTCAGATCCAGATCATCCAAAGGTAATTCCGCATGTTCTGTGTGGTAATTCCTTTATTATGAAGCTTCATCACACTGTAGAGTCTAAAGCTCAATCCCGAGGTATTGGGTCTTATTCGATGGATCAGCAGCCTGCTAAAGGAGGTTCTGATGGGGCTAAGCGTATAGGCATTATGGAGCTTAACGCTCTATTAGGTCATGGCGCTACGGAGAACGTCAATGATATACGACTTGTTAAAGGACAACAGAATTACGACTACTGGCGTCAATATATGGCTGGGTATACGCCGCCTACTCCCAATATACCTTATGTTTATGACCGCTTTATTAGCTATCTCAAAGGCTCCGGTATCAATGTAGTCCGAGAAGGTCCCCGAGTCAACATTATGGCTATGACCTCCAGTGATATTGATAATCTGTGTGGTGATCGTGAGCTCAAGGGCGTAAAGGATCCTCGTACCGGTCTTCAAACTTTGTCAACAGTAGCCTGGGATAACAACATGAAGACAGTTAAAGATGGACTGTTTGACGAGGCAGCTACGGGTGGTCATGGTGGCAACAAATGGTCATTTATCCGTATAGATGATAAGATGCCTAACCCTGTAATGGAACTACCGCTCCGTCTTATGCTTGGCATGACTGAAAATGAGTTCCGTAGCGTGATTGCGGGTAAGAAAGAAACGCCATACGGTACGGGTCCTCAAGCATTGTATGCCATGGCTAAGAACATGGATATCAATACGGAAATCATTAAAGCCCGTAGAGCTATTGAGTCTGGTAAAAAGACTTATCGTGATGCAGCAGTTAAACGACTTGGCTATCTTAAAACAGCACAGCATCTTGGACAGCAGCCTGCTGACTGGTTTACGGATAAGGTTCCGGTACTTCCGCCATTCTTTCGTCCCGTAGCTGAGCTAGGTAGTACAAAGCTCCCATTGGTCGCGGATCCAAACTATCTGTATAAGGATTTGTTTGATGCTAATCAGGCATACAAAGCCAACAAGCAAATGTTTGGGGAGAAGGAATCCGGTGACTTAGCTTTGTCTGTATACGATAACTACAAAGCAGTTACAGGTATTGCGGAGCCTACAGCTACTGAAAGTAAAACTCGTAAGGTTAATGGATTGTTAAAAGCGGTATTTTCGGCTAATGGACCTAAATACAATATGATTCAGCGGCAGATACTGGGTGTTCCTGTTGACTTCAGTGGTCGTTCTGTTATTGCTCCTGATCCCAATATGGATATGGATACAGTAGGCATTCCGGAAAATATTGCTTGGGATGTCTATAAACCATTTGTTATCCGGAGACTGCGACAGTATGGCAGAACCGGTATGCAAGCTTTACAAGAAGTCAAGGATAAAACATCAGCGGCTAGGAAAGCATTACAGGAAGAATTAGAGTCCCGTCCCGTAATCATGAACCGCGCTCCAACATTACATAAATTCAGCATGTTTGCTGCTTATCCAAAGCTGACTTCCGGAGACCATATTCATCTTAACCCCTTTGTTTGTAGTGGGTTGAATGCAGATTTTGACGGTGATGCCATGCAATTCCACGCCCCGACAACCAAAGAAGCGGTTAATGAGGCTATTGAAAAAATGCTTCCGTCGCATAACTTGCTGTCAGCCGGAAACTTTAAGAACATGCCGGATATCACGAAAGAAAACCTAATCGGTCTGTATGAAGTTACTCGTGATAGACCTGAAGATAAAGATAAGTCAGTAAGAACGTTTGCTACTAAAGAAGACGTTATTAAAGCGGCTAAAGAAGGCAGAATTGCTCTAACTGATAAAGTGAGGATATTGTATGACTAAGATTAATCCATACCATATTGTAAAAGAGGCGAAGAGAACACAAATCGGGGCCTATGGTGGATATATGCCTAATTATGATGGTACTCCGCCTACTAAACCGAGCCTTTGGGTTAAAGATTGGTACACCCCGTATGAGCTACCCTTCTTTAATAAATATTGGGTAAACTTTCCTAGTGACTATCATGCACACTTAACAGAATTTAGTTTACCTCTTATTGGTGCGTTAATAGGTGCATATACAGGTAAAGGAACATTTAATAAAATTAAAAGAGGGCTTGTAGGAGCATTAGCGGGTGCGGGTGTACATAATGTAGGAACCTTTTTTGGATTGCGGGATAAAATATTTCGTGGTTTAGTTAATCAGAATAAGCCTATTGCTCACATAGGCGATTATCACGAGCTAGAAGGGCGTTATCGTGAGCCTACAGAAGAAGAAAAGAATACCTATTGGGAACAAACTCCCGCTGACCCTGAAACATTTACATATAGCATATATGATTAATCCATACACTATAGTTAAACAAGCCAGTCTATCTCCAGGAGCCGCCACATTAGCCGCTATTGGGACAGGCGGCGGTATTGGCTACCTGTTAAACAAGTTAGATGAAGCTGGTGGTACTAAACCAGAGATTTCATGGAGAAAGCCTCTGCTGGGAGCTATATTCGCTAGTCTACCTTTTTTAGGCTATGGCTTTGCTAGAGGAGAGTGGGACAGAGATCCATCTACAGGACAACATACAATGTCTACTTTAGACCGATGGTTTTCTCAAGGTTCAGATTATTATACAGATCCAGTGGTTCAATATAATATGAAAGCAGATCAAGAAAGACGGAATAAGTTTTATAAGACTAGCGAATGGGTTACAGATATTGGGCATATTCCGGTTAATGCCTTCAACGAAACCACCTGGGTTGACGCTTCAAGAGGTAGAACACCAATGGAAGCCGCTGGGTTTGTAACCAATACGCTGAATCAGACCGGGCGACGAGTAGGCTCTAATCTGGTAACACCTGGTCAGGTAATCAATACTATGGTTAATGCTGGTATTGGTTATGGTACAGCCTGGCTTGCGGGTAAAACACTAGGAGCTATGGCAGGTGTAAGTCCAGAAACTCAGAAGAAACTTTGTGAAATAGGAACGTGGGGAGGCATGTTAGGAGGCATTAGCAATGCCGCTAACCGTTATTAATGAGCTACAGTAGAACAGTACGCAATACAGATAAATTGGCGTTTAAGGACGCCATGTCTGCTAATAGGGAGGCTGCCCGAGATCCCTATTTAACTAATATACATACACGTAATGAGCTGAAGAATGTAAACTTCAGAATTGTTACTGGGTTTATTCTGGATACTTGTCCTATAGCCCATGCGTATAAGGTAGCTATTGCTGGTGGATTTAAGCCTGTATTGTGCAGCAGTCTCCAAATAGGCGGCAGTCCTGTATTAGCTCATGATTGTAATAGCTACGCTCCTGGCTCTGCTGTATTAGTTGCTATACATCCCTCTGGAAACGTTATTCTTGGGGCTTTACCCCTTAGTGGTACAGGTAAGGACCTTATAGTTCATAACAGTATTTCTTCGTTTTCTAAAAATTACCCCGATATATCTGATCAGGCGTGTCTTCCATTAGCTACTGAAGAACAACAGGATGTCGGTATTCGTGATTTTGGTCATGATTTACCGTTTGATTCCACTGATGTAGGCGAATTTGGTCATATGACCGCTACGGGGGTTAAGATGTTCATGAATCCCTTTATGGCTTACATGAGCGTTGACGATTATACCGGGCTGTGGTTATTTGATGATGACAGTTTGGCTAGGTTGTCAGGTATCAACTTACAGATACGCTCATCTGGCAGAGAAGAAGAGTTCCTGAACGATAATGGGGAATATCTTGAATATAGGGGTAGCGTACTGTTTCCATGGGAACAACTAGGATACACTAAGATTCCTAGCAGCGAGCTGATTAATTTAACCCCTACTGAGGAGTTTAGAAATCCTGATACATGGAAAGCCTTTGTTGAACCCTATATGGAGAAGGCTAAACCATTCCATCGTATTGTTGACTACGGTGGCTGGCTAGGTCAAGGCAAGTTTACTCAAATTGTAGCCCCTGATCCTGACAAAGACTGGATTAAGTTTGAAGATAAGGAAAATTATTCGGGTTTGCACAGGCTTGTAGAGTCCCTAGATGGCTGGCTAAGCTCTGTATCTGCTAGTGGTACAATTATAAGCAAGAGGGGTCTAATCCCTTCTGTATCACGTAAGACTCGACCTGATGATACCTCTACAAAGGTTGGAGATAATGAGACTAATTACGACAAGACCAATAAGTTTGAAGCTGTAAGCGAAATACCTACTACTGGTAAGCCTATGGAACGTGTAATGGGCTTGCAGGACAGTTTGGCTTATCAGCAGAACTTTAAGGAATTACTACCGTTTTTACAGCATAAAGAAGACTACCACGTTCCTGAAGATTCGAGGCTTAATGAAGGCTATTCCCGACTTCCTAATGTGGGCGAACTAGCGTCTAAGCAGCTTATCTCCTTTGAGAATAAAAAGAAGACTTACATTACATACGGGGATAACGACAGAACCACTGAAGTAAACCCTGCTGAAGCGGGTATTGCTTGTTTGCCTGACGGCAGCGAGGTATTGTACGGCGGCTGCGGAGAAGAAATCCGGATGTCTGGCGGGTCCATCTTTATGGATGCCCCTGGGGACCTGTGGTTCAAGTCTGGTCGTAAGATTATTCTCTGGGCTGGTGACGATATTGAAATCCGTGCTAAAGGACATCTGGATATTTCAACTACAGAAGGAAGCGTCCGGATTAAAGCTGAAGGCAAACTAAGTATGCTCGGTGGGAATAATGAGAAAGATGGCGTACTTATTGAAAGCCGGGGTAAGACAGATTCTTACAAATATGAGGGTGGGGAGAGTGATCAGTTTGGTGGTATCCTTCTGAAGTCTGCGGGTACCATTGGCGTTCTAGGGGAGACTGTTTATCTTCGATCTGGAGCTAATGGGGGCGGAGACGGTATATTCTTTGACGCCAACAACGGGGGGCACTCTATCTATACGCTATGCAACAGTAATGTAAATTACCTTGAGGGTTCCTTTGAGATGAATTTCTCTAATCTGAAAACAGGCGAGATTAACTCAGCTCATAGGTTTACTAAGGAAAGTGTGGACTTATCCAGTAGTCTAAACGTCAGTGGCGTGGCTCAAATAACTGAGGACATTAATACTGGTTCCAGCATATACGCTGTTGGGCATGTTTATACTGGAGAAGCCAGAAGTAATGGAGGCTATGTAGGAGACTACAGCCAAAATAAAGACCAGCTAAAGAAACAGATGCAGGAAACAGAAGATCAGATGAGTCAATTGGATCTCGAACAGGCTACTCAGGATTACAATACCTATATTTCAGATTACCTTACTTCAGAAGGGGGTATTGCCAATGAAGAAAACCTTAAAAATGCAGGTTTTTCCTTTAGAAAATCTGATGAGTATAACCTGCCTGAAGATTTTGCAGTTTACGAATCCAGATGGCAAAATATAGCTCTAAACGCTGGTTCTGGATCTTCCAATTGGGAAGAAAAAGCAGTTAAAGGGACGTCTTATGAGGATACCTACCCGTTCCCAGGTAAAGACGCTTACATTGGAACTCCTTGCTACGTTACCCAGGCATGGACTTTAACAGATTATAATACGGGACTGTATAAAGACAGATGGGGGGATGATGGCGCAACTAGTGAGTACAAAGATCCAAAGTACGGAGAACAGCAGAAGAAAGTATTAAACGAATATCCCGTTATTTAGGAGGCACATAATGGCGAAAGAATCTATCTTCGACGATACAACACAAGAAGACATTGACCAGGTTTCTATGGACATCCTGGGGGCTTCACAGTATCTTCACCCGGATAAACCGGAAACTCTTGACTCTGGTAGCATGGTTCCCTACTTCGTGGAATGTGGTATGGCTGAGGATCACATCGTTCCTGGAGGTCTCAGAGACTACACAGAGGCAGTGTTTAAGATACTGGGACTTCCACCCTCTCTGGAGAATCTGAAGGTTATTCTGGATCGTCCAGATGTCAGGAAGACCCTTGAGAGCGCAATTGCGAAGGCTAACCAGAATCACGATGCGGCTAATATTCCTACAGCTATGCCGAACATGAACTTCATCAAAGGCGTTGACGAAGCTACCATGGAGAAGCTGGTTCAGAAGGCTAATGTGGAAAAGGAAACCTATATGCCTAAGGTAGAAGAGCCTAAAGAGGATGAACCTGAAAAGCTTCCGGAACCTGAGGAACACAATCATGTTGAAAACGCTTTGTGTCCTCGCTGCGGCTGGATGGTGGATATGCCATATACCAAGGTAGAAGTTACTGATGCTGACAGAGCACAGTTCGCCTACAGCATTATGCAGCGTTTACCCTTTAAGAAGACCTATCAACTTTTTAATGGTCAAATGTCAGTTACGTTCCGTAGTCGTATTCCTGAAGATAAGGAACTGATTATGGCTCAGGTTAAACGGGATATCCAGAAGGATAAGTATACAGATCTTAATTCCATGAGATACTGGAGCTCCTTTTATGAAATGGCTCTGTTGCTGGATAACATTTCTTGCCCGTCTGCTGAGAGTAATGACATTGGCTTGAAGATTAAACCAGACTTCAAGGATTTTCAGAAGGAAGAAGAACCATTGTACGAATACTCTAAGGCAATTGGTGAGTACATTGGAACTGATGCCTTGCTTAGATTGCTACAGGAACACTTCCGTACCTTTGAAGGGGTTTATGGGGCTTTAATTGACGAGGCGCTGAGCGAAAATTTTTACCAACCGGCTTAGTGCGCCGGATTATTCAAGCCTCGCAGCCTTACTTTAGGCAGCCGTATCCTTACGATACGCCTGAAGGAAAGGTTTATTTAAAATTTGTGTTGTATGAAACACGAAAGAAAAACGTTGTAGTGGGGTATGCTCTCACTCGGATCGCTCCTGTAGGGGATGATCCTAAGAAAAAGGAAGAGCTACAGAGAATGTTGTACAATATCGATCCATGTATTCAGCTTAAAGATGAGCCGGGAGGAAAAACTGAAGCTGAAATGGCGGATTGGTATAAGGAAACATTTGGAACTCCTGGAACTCCGGAGTTTGAAGAAAACGTTAGAAAGATGAACGAAAAGTTACACAATAATGCCTAGTCCCTATTCAATGAGTCCTGCCGATCCTCCAACCCGTTTTGAACCGCTTATTTCTGACTGGGGAAGATTATGGGCAACCGGTATGGCATTTATGGGCGGTACACAGGGGCAACTTCCGCAGTTGCCCAATTCTTATAATGTACCCTACGGCTCAGACCTTATTACTGGCTCCTTAAACGACATTAGTCGTTCTGCCTTACAAGGAAGTAGAAGCTATGCCTATGGATTAGATGAAGAGGCATTTAGTCGCAACTTCTCTAATATTATCGGTCGGACTATGGCACAATTTGGTGCTCAGTTATCAGACGGGCAAAAAAGAACTCTTCGAAAGGCAGCGGACGTAATCGCTAGATATGGACAAGCCGGACTGGGTGTAGCAGAGCAACTACTAAGTCAAGAAGGGGATAGTGGAACTGCCATGGCTGTAGTCAGGGTCTTAAAGCGAGGCTTTGAAGCTATGTATGGCCCAGCGGGTCCTCGAGTTCCTCTGTATTCAGCTTTAAGCAATCTGAGTGAAAATATACCCCTACGTCAGCGGGATGAGCTCCTTATGCGTACTATGCAAGAGATTTCTCCTGTAAATGGTCGTGTTCCTGGAGGTTTTGATAACCGTCAAGCGGCTTCTATATTGGCTTCAGCGGCTAGTATGGGCTATAATATAATGACTGATCTGAATACGGATATATCTCAGGAGATCACTGCCCAGAGCTTAAGTAATTCTATACAGGACATTAACTTTGGGGCTATGACTAATGCTCAAGAAGATTTTGTACGGAGTCTATCTTCTTCCCAAACAGAAAAATCCTTTGCGGATATGACTAGTGCAGGGAATTTAACCCAGGCATTAAATCAGTCAATAGTAGAAGGGGTTGACCCTGGAGACATTGCCGGAAGAATGCAAGCAGGTTCTCAAATTAGTAGCTTCTTAGACATTTCAAATAGAATCAGAGGTATTAAAGGTTTTGAGGATAAATCAATTAAAACCTTTAATGATATGATATCAATGCGTGCAGATATTGAAGCTAAGGCAAAAGATGTCAAGGATGCTAAACAAAAAGATTATTATCAGAGAATTATTAATGATATTAATACTCTGGAAAATTCTGTACAAGAACCATATAGAGGGATGGATATCCAGGAAGAACTAAATAAAGCACAGAGTCTTCAAATAAGAAATTTATTGCTAGAAGCTAAGAGGTTAAATATTTATACAGGAGAAGGTCAAGAGGAGCAACAAAAGGATTTTGTGTTAGCAATGACCGTGAGGGAACAGCTTAGTGCCTATGGTGTTAGTAACCTGGACGCTTGGGCGGAAGATGACCGCTGGAAAGAGCTGTTAGAGGGAGCTAATGAAGATAAGAAAATGTGGTTAACCGAATACTATAAGAAAGGGGGATTACACGAGAAGTATACTCAAGCCAGAAAAGATATCTCAAACCAAGATTTTCAGAAAACGCTTGATTTGCTGGAACGTTACCAGTCTGCAAGTTCAGAAGAACAAAAAAGGATGCTTGAGGATGTTCCTGGAATGCAAGAAATCATCAATACTTATGGAATTCAAGAGAAAGTTAAAAAGGTCGCTGATAGGTATCAAGGTTTGATGAAATCCTCTTCCATTATGCAAACAGCATTAGCGGCTAGTGGTACTCCTTTGGACGAACAGCAATTAATGGCTTTCGTGAATAAAGTTACTTATGGTGGACTTGGAAACATGTCTGCAGAAAGCCTAAATAATGTTGTTGAACAAATTGGGTCCGGGATGCTAGACTCTGGGGCTACTGGAAATGACTTAATGCAGATGGCTGGAAGAGGGGCAGAAGCTGCAGCGTCTATTGGTGGCAACGCTCAAGCAGGGGCAATTAATGCCATGCAAGCCGGGCTAGCTGCTAGAATCACAGCTAAAGCTATGAATATAGATCCTAGTAAAGCACAAGAAATTGCGGCTAGAGCCGCCGGTATGAGTAATAAGAGTCTGATAGAGAAGACCTATAATGCACTGGGAACCTTCATGCAGGGTAAAACAACTGCGGGTACTAATGCTGAATACGATAATATTATTAATAAGATTCAGCATAATGAAAACCTGACACGAGAAGAGTTAAATACCCTATATAGACAGGGTGAAGACATTATGTCTTATGCAGGTATGTCTGCAGATCAGCAGCATTCCTATCTAAATGCTACCTATTTCGGCGGGGCTTTAGCTAATGCTGCCTCTCGTGCTGGCACTACATGGCTGATGAACAGTACCATAATGCAGGAATCAATGGAGCAGAATATAAAGCAACGTTTACCTATTCTTGAAGGTTTTGAAGATAAAGACGCAGATATATTAACTAATGCGCTTATGTCTACCGTTGAAAACTTAGACAGACTTACGTCTTTAACAGATACCTCGGGTAATGGTCTAAAGAAATTCACGGAACAGTTTCAAAAACAGTTCCAAAAGCAATTACAAGACCTTAAAGATAGTGGTAAAATATCTGAAGAAGAGTATAATAGATTACAAGATCAGGCTAATAACCTAACATCAACGGATATTAGTAAGTTACAAGTGGCATTAAATTTAGCTACGGGAGACACTGCTAATATGGCGGGACGGTCAATAGAAGAGTTTGTTACCGGTATAAAGCTTTCTAGTTCAAATCCAGAGACTAGATTACGAATAGAACGTATGGCTGCTTTAAGACATTTGGCTCCGGAGGCTATAAAAAAAGGGTTTGGAAACTTTATTGATACTCTTGCTACGGGCTCTGGCGATCTTTCTACAGCTTTATCTACACTAATAACCTCTGTTAATGATGCTACTTTAAATGATGCCGACAGAAGAAATCTGTTTTATTCTATGTCTGTAGCTACCTTAACAGATCCGACGTTAGCCCAAAAGGCAAAAATCGATGAAGATGAGACTAAAGAAGCAAGCGACATGCTGAATACTCTTTACGGAAAAGTTAGCAACGATCCAGAATCAATGTCGAAATTACATCGATATCTTAGTGGTGAGTTAAAGGAAAAAGATCTAACGCCAGAAGAATTAGAAGCTATAAAATCTGTAGATATTAACCGACTTCAGACAATTATCAATAAAGGCGCTAAATTTGCCCGAGATGAATACTATAAAATAAGGGGTGACGTTAAGTTTGCAGGTGATCAGGAGGAGCTACCAGCTGTGGAAGAGCCTCCAGCTGCACCAGTATCAACTACAGGAACACCCTCAGCAAGCAGCGGAACTCCTAAAGCGACCCCAGAACCAGGAACTACTGTCGGAGGTACAGATCCGAAGAAACCTTTAGGATCTCCAGGTAATCCCATAACCGTTACTTGGACAATGGCTATGCCCGTTAAAATAGATACCCTGGGTCAAAACGAGCAAACTACTTAACTTTGCTTAGCATCATAATCCGCCTTGGCTAGTTTATCCCAAACTTGAATTCGTCTAACCAATAATTCCGGTAATATACCTCGATTCCAGCGTAATAGTTCTAGCTGACCTGCGGCTAAGGCTCTTGGAATACTTGTATGCCGGATTCTATATGCTTGCTCATCCGCAGCTATAACTCCGTTCTGGTACTTTATAGCTGTAGCGTCTATGGGAATACGCTTACCTTGTAGAAACTCTGTATACGCTTCCTGACAGTCATTTCGGGGAAACATTTTCGGAATATCTTTTACATCCTGACTGGAAGATTCCTCTTGCTTGCCGGGTTTATGCCAATCTCGTTGTAAGGTAGTCTGCAGCTGTTTGATAGTGTTATCATTAGCTTGAGTCTTACGATTTTCTACCCATTCACTGAAAGTGTCGTATAGTTTGACATCTGGTTTCATCTCTACTCTCCAAACAGACTAAACTGTAATTCCGAGTTCAAAGCGTCGTCGATCTTTTTCCTCTGTTGACTGATAGCAGCGGTAGATATGCCTAGTGTTTTAGCAATTTCTCCTGGGGTCTGCTGTGGCAACCCATGCATTCCATAAAGACGCTCCATAATAGCCTTTTTACGATCATCCATGGAATCATAGACGTATTCTTGCCAAGCGTCTTGTCTGGACGTATCTCCCAGAATATGAGCGGATGGGGCATAGGTTTCGCCTTCAGCTGACCTGAATTGAGAAGATGCCATAGGGACGTTAGCCTGCCTTAACTTAGCTATACGTTTAACAGATAATCCGGTATAATCTGCTAACTCTGTAGTGGAGGGAAACCGTCCTAATTGGTCAAGTAATTCCTCTTCCGCTGCAGCGAGCTTTTTCTTATCTAATACTACGGCTTCAGGTATCTGGATAATATTATTCGCGGTGCCAATAGCCCGATTAAGCCCCATTAACTGCGACGTCATGAAGTTTCCCAGCTTAGCCGAATAGGGATCATACCGTTTAAGCGCCTGCATAGCAATCATACGCCCTTTAGCTAACATTACTGGGTTACTTGGATCTCCACCTGATGCTTGAATTGATCTTTTAATAAGAGGCAGCATAGCTTTAGACATAGCTGCTCTGGTTTCGGAAGAGGGATTATGATACCATTGATCATATACATCCAGAAATTCAGGTTCAATCATTAATTTACTCGGCATATAGTTTCACTCCTTTACCGGACCATTGCTTTGTAAAGAATCCAACATTTTCTTGTGGGTTATCTACTTGATCTTTAACACTTGTAGAATCTCTTATATTAGATACAGTTAATACGGTAGTCATAGCCGTATTTCCTGAGGTTAAATTAACTTCAACAGAAGCTACAGTGCCATAAAAAGCTAGGTTCCCGTCTTTGGTTTGTTCTATTTTAACCATAGCCCCGGGGCAGATATTCATATTTACAGGCATAGCTACTCGAAGGAAAGAGCTGTTAAATGCCTGAGTCAAATAAGCTGCTTGAGCATAATATTGCCCCACTGTATTTTGGACTCCATTAAGAGCCTCAGATATTTTAACCTCGTCATCAGCGTCTTTTATAGCTGTTTTGGGATCTATCAAAAAATCTACAATTGCAGGGGCATCAGGTATTTTTCCCACAGCGGGCTGTGTAATCCAACTTGGAAAACCTATAGTAACATTGATTCCATCCCTCTCAATCTCTTTTGGAGGGTAAACTCCTAATTTAACATAATGTGCGGTTCCTATAGGTGTATTATTATTTTCAGGAGATTCAGCGGCTACGCAAGTTATATGACTTATTTTCTTTGGTATAAATGGCATAGCTTGAATACTAAATATCTCTGAAAGGGAGATAGCGATTGTTTCTTTTGGGTTTACTGTACATGGAATAGGAATAAGCGTGGCGTTATCTACTCGCGGGGACAATGCCATTAAATACGAAGGACAATAGTCTGATATTAACTTTGACCAGCCATCAACTTGCACAAAGTCTGACATGGAATCTGTTTTTAAATCTCTGGCTATTAACTGATCTAAATAAGACTTCCCATTAAGTATTCTTCTTACCTCTGTATCTTGATCAATTTTACCAATAGCTTTTCGGATTCTATATCTTTGTGTTTCCACCAAGTCATTATAAATGTCTTTAGTTTCGTTGTTTGCCTTTTTCTTTTTTTCTCCCCAATCCAATATTTGTTCATAAAGCGGTTTTATGCCATCTCTCCAAATATTCTTAACTGAAACAGCTTTTTCTATTAAGGGACCCCAAGTACCTGTAGGAGCCTGGACATATAAATTATAACCTTGCATTGTGGTCTCAATAGGATTACCTATATCACAGGCAGTGGTCAGCATAGATATGCTAGCTAAGGAAGAAAGCCAGTGCCACAGTTGGATACTTCTTCCGGATCCATAAGCTGATACTTCAAACATTGGTGGCTGTACAAATCCTTTAAATACGCAGCATTTTTCTGGCCAGTATTGAATATCCTCCTTATCGCTAAAGGTTCTAGTACGATGTAGAACCGTTAAATATACCCCTACAGGTTTATTCTTTACAGCTAACTCCTGTATTTTATCATAGGATAGTTTATCCCCACCGTAGAGTATTTCTGTTCCCACAGCTGGAACAACTGTGGCGGATGGAATATCGTTTAAAGAAAACCGAGCAGAAAAACTTATCAGCTCACATAGAGGGGGAAGCACTTCTCCTTTATCTTCCTCTTTTTGTGGGATATCTATCGCTTTATTAAGCTTTTCAGTCGCAGGATCATAGTTATACTCAGGAACTTCTTGATTCGTTGAAGTAGTTTTGCCTCTAATAACAAAGTCTTCTTCTTCATCATCATCTCCTTCTCGCTTTAACTCTAAATTCTTATTTAACTCATAGAGTTCCAGCTTAAATCGTCGTTCTCTTATTTCAGGTTGATTCATTGTCGTTCTCTACCTCCTCCTTTAAGAACACCAACAAAACTTGCTGTGAAAGAGAATCCATTAGTGAGTTTATACTCTGATTGTACTTGAAACCTGTATAAGTACCCTTTATACACTTTTTTGTTAAATGTAAGATCAACAGGTTTTCCGGCCGTTTTTACATTGTTTTTGTTATACCAATCAATTATTGAGTCAAACCCCGGATTCTCTTTACAACCGTGAAGTAAAAGTCCCTGTATAGTAATTTGCCATGCAGATTCTCCACCTACATATAAGAACAATTGAGTGCCTAATGTTGGGGTAACTGAAATATTTTCTGCTTTCTGTATATCAAAGTTAGTAACCAATATACCGCTGGAGTTTGGTTTAGAGTTATCCATTAAATCCCCTATTCTTACTCCGAAGCATGGTTTCATACCTGCTTTAAGGGGAATAGACCCTGCTTTACCAAACCGTTCTTCAGAAGAGAATATACTAACTTCGCCCATTATTTAACCTTTTTCTTTACAGGAATCGGAGGATATTTTATACCAATCAATGCTTCTGCTTCTTCTGCCTCTCCTGTAATTGACGCATCAACTACTTCACCCATACGCAATTCTACTGGAGTACTCATATACCTGGAAACAGGATTGGGTTTATCCAGTTTCTTCTCCACTGGGTCATTACCCCCTACACGCCAAGGAAGCTGCTCAAACAACGCCTCAATATGCTTCAATATATCCCCAGTAGCCCCACCGCCAGAAGCGTCTTCCATCTTATCCAGCTTCATAAGCTCAATAGCCGCTTCAATAACCTTTCCCTTCTCCTGATACGCTCTGGAGAGGTTTTTAGATATTGCCGACGCCTGTAATCTAACAGAGTCAGAAATATCTCGCTCAAGCTGCTCCTGAACCATTTCAGGCGTTGTACACACTGGCGGGTTAATTGTTCTTCTTATAAGAGCTTTAAGAACTTCATAACCGCCATTGTCGTAGGCATAGTGCTTCCACAGCTTATCGTAGTCATTATAATTCAATGACTGAACATCCTGACCGATTACATAGTTTCTAATGTAGGAAGGTCTATCCAGACGCTCACGAACATCAAAGAACAGCTGCTCATAAGCAATAATGACGCCTTCAGGAGATCCCACGCTTACAGCAATTTCAGCGGGCTCTACATTAGCCAGCACAGACGCTTCAAGTTCCCACTTAAACAGACTGGTATCGTCTATGTAGATTCTATACGCTTGATAGACATCACCGTATAGCGTAATCAGCTCAGTATTTCTAAGGGGACTAGGCTCTTTATCGTAGGATTCCAGGAATTCCAGTGTATGGTTAATCCAATAGCTTCCGTTTTGTGTGTCCAAAGCGGCAGTTGATTCAGGTTGAGAGCCCTCTCGGATGCCTTGTACTCGTTGCCATTTCCAGTTAGGTGCTCTATCGGTAGAAAAACTGAAACATTCCATAGCTTACTTGGATTTATTCCTTGCTACCTGACCCCGGAGGGTAATCAGGTGATCCAGGTCAATTGAGATTAAAAAGCCTGGAAAAAGTTTATTGTAATGCATAGCCAGCTGGTTTGCATATTCCCTATGCCCTGGAGTTGTACATAAATATATGTGTTTGAGAGGTTTCTTCAGCTTACGAGCCGTCTGGTTATACTGATGGAACAGCTTACCGGCTGTAGTCAAGAAAGCCTGTTCCAGATATTTGATATGAGAAGGCGAAATCACTATAGTCTGTACCGGGATTCCTTCCTCCATAATGAGCTCAAATATGGACGTAAACCTCTTTGACTTGTGTTCATGCCATACGCGGGACAGCTCAATGACTTCTTTACCAATATAGATGTATTGAGGCGTATTGAAGAACCCAACTGGAATAAGGAAAGTCTTTTTGAGCTTACGAGCCAGTTTGATAACGTCTTTAACTGAATACAAGGCAGAACGTTTACGATAAAAGGACGGAAAGATATTATGGTTCTGCAGCTCCTTCTTAACTTCCGGTAAGGACATATCCAGAAAATATGCTATGTGTGAACAGCTAAGAAGCTGAGCAGAATAATACTTGTTAAGTCCTAATTTAGCTGATTTTTCTATAGGTGTAAACAGAAATCGGACAGGTTCTGTCTTGTCCGATTTTTCAAAGTCTGCTTTCTCCCCTTGTGTATGTATAGACCACCTACGAGAGTCTTGTCCCTCCACTTCTCCCCATGCTCCCTATGTTTTTAATGTTAAAGATATTTTGAAACTTATTCATTGAAAGAACATTCTCTCCAAGCCCTTTAATGACGTTTGGATCCACAATGGAACGTGCAAGAGCCATAGCGTCGCAGGCTCCCTGGGGTCCGAGACCTAAGCAGAATTGCGAATTAAGCGCTTTAAGACGTTTAGCTTCGTCGTCATCCTGCGGCGAAATAGTATGTTGCTGAGCAAAATCATTTACAGCCCCCGTATAGTCTAAAGCTTCTTTATTTGCTTGCTTGGTTGTAATCTTACCAGACTTGAGGTTATTAGTTATGAAGTTCATAACGTTATTCATAGAACCGTTCAGAAGCCAAGATAAAGGCACGTTAAGTTGCTGTGCCTTTACTTGAGCTAATGGCGGAACAATTCTAGGAGGCGTATAAACCTCTGGTTCCTTAGTCGCTAGTTTAATTAAGAAACG
>ERZ809472.42-NODE-42-length-33011-cov-14.282892_pt1 | contig 33011 bp, 26 predicted proteins | sample MGYA00521274_ERZ809472 | MGnify/ENA primary metagenome ERZ809472 (study PRJEB31581, sample SAMEA3312791) | metagenome | study: EMG produced TPA metagenomics assembly of the PRJEB8939 data set (Metagenomic analyses of Rumen microbiomes reveals... | reverse complement strand
ACTTTGGTTCGTCAAAGATCCCACAAATGAGGAAATAGCACAGGGCGAAAGATACTTGCCAAAGGGTGTCTATATTGCCAACGGTAAGAAAATTATCAAAAAATAAATAAAGTAATAAAGAAGAGAACAATGGACAAAAAATTTTATTAGGAACCGAGCATCAGAGTGGTAAAAGTGCAGGTCGCACACATGATGGCTGGCACCGACAACCCGCAAGAGCCAGGCCCTGGCGGTGCCCGCGCATACTGTAGTTTCGACGACGAGGACTAACCGTTTCCGTCGCCAACTCTGTCAGATAAGTTGCAGATTGGCACAACACATGAGACAAGATTTCATCGTGTTCTTCGGAAAAACATAAAACAATGCCTTTGTTTTAATAAACAATGTCTTTGTTTTAACGTTCATTGCCTTTGTTTTAACGAACAATGACGTTGTTTTAACTTTGCCTCCGGCCTTCGTCCCATTCAGAACGGGGTATTCCCATATTTCCCCCGGATTATCCTCATCTTCTGCCCAAGGCAAGGTTGCAAGCACCCTGTTCCCGTGGCGAATTAGGTCGCTTTCAACCGTAAGGTCGAAAAAACTCTCCGAATCGCTTGGCGGTTCGGATTTTTGTTTGTAACTTTGCAAACACTTAATATGTGAACAGCTATGATGACCATTGCCAACCCCATCTACGACACCGTGTTCAAGTATCTCATGGAGGACGAGCGCATCGCCCGCACCATCCTCTCCGCGCTGCTGAAAGAGGAGATAGTGAAGGTTGAAGTGCGCCCCCACGAGTATACCAACGGACAGAAAGAGGTGCTGTCCATCTTCCGCATCGACTTCGGTGCCACCGTGCGCAAGCCCAACGGTGAGGAACAACTTATACTGATAGAGCTGCAGAAGACCTGGCTCCCCACGGAGACCCTGCGTTTCCGCCAATACCTCGGCGTGCACTACCAGAACCCGAAAAACATCGTTACCGACAGCCCTGACAAGCATGCCCTGCCAATGGTGGCTGTATATCTGCTGGGGCATACCGTGGGCGAGATAGAAGCCCCCGTCATATATGTGCGCCACCAAGTCTTAGACTATGATGAAAAGCCCCTCACGCGCGGCATCCCCAACAGGTTTGTGGACAGCCTGAACCACGACAGCATCATCGTGCAGATCCCTCGTCTGCATGGTAAGATAAACAACCGACTTGACAAGGTGCTGAGCATCTTCGACCAGAGCAACGTGTGCCGTGACAACGAGCACTATCTGAGCTTCGACGAGAAGGTGTTCATTGATGCCGACGCCGACATGGAACCTATTTTCCGCCGTCTGATGATGGCAGCGTCAAGCGTGGAGATGAGGCAGAACATGAACGTGGAGGACGAATATTATTCCATCATCAAGGAGCAGGAGGGCAAGCTGTACGGCATGGAAAGGGACATTGCCGAGAAAGTAACCCTATTGGCCGAAAAGGACGGTCAGTTGGCCGAGAAGGACGGTCAGTTGGCCGAGAAGGATGGTCAGTTGGCCGAGAAGGACGGTCAGTTGGCCGAGAAGGACGGCCAGTTGGCCGAGAAGGACGGTCAGTTGGCCGAGAAAGACGGCCAGTTGGCCGAGAAAGATGGTCAGTTGGCCGAGAAGGACGGCCAGCTTCGTATGCTGATTAAGATGCTGGTGCAGTCAGGCCAAACGGTGGATGCCATAGCCGAGAGCCTGAAGATTGACAAAGAATCGGTCAAGGCTCTGCTATAATTGCGAAAGAATAAATTTACGCTATATGAAACCATTGCTGATAGCTTTTTTAGCTTCGACGCTGAGCGTAGCGGCCAGTGCCGAAGACGTGTTTGTGAACACACCCAAGACGACGTTGATGCTCTCCGTTAATGAGGGCCAGACACCACGTATTCACTATTATGGCTCGCGCCTGAAGGCTGACCAGGCTCATGAGGTGTACGATGCCATGAGTATCAACAGTGATGCCTACCCCGCATTCGGTCGCGACAGCTTCGATGAGACGGCGCTGAGCGTGACCCATGCCGACGGCAACATGTCGACGGAATTAGTGGTGACGGGCTGCCGACAGGAGGGTGACCAGACCATTATCTCGATGAAGGACAAGAAGTACGACTTCTTCGTAGACCTCTACTACAAGGCCAACGACCAGAGCGACGTGATAACGACGTGGACGGTGATCCGCAACGGCGAGAAGAAGCCCATCCGCTTAGAGCAGTATGCCAGCGGCGTGATGCCGTTGAGGCAGGAGGGAGCCTGGCTCACCCACTTCCACGGCTCTTGGGGACAAGAGGCCGGCATGACCGAGGAACCGCTGACGGCTGGCCTGAAGGTGATTGTGAACCACGACGGCGTGCGCACGGCGATGGACGATCGTGCCGAGGTGATGATCTCGCTTGATGGCAAGCCGCAGGAGAACAGCGGGCGCGTCATCGGTGCCGCTCTCTGCTGGACGGGTAACTACAAGCTGCGCATCGAGACACGCGGAAAGTATGCCCACAAGCTGCTGGCCGGCATCGACGACCTGCATACGGCCTACACGCTGAAGCAGGGCGAGAGCTTTACGACACCTGTGCTGGCGCTGACCTACAGCGAAGAAGGCAAGGGCGGCGTGAGCCGGGCCTTCCACCGCTGGGGCCGCAACGGGCAGTTGCATAACGGCAAGGCCCTTCGTGAGATCCTGCTGAACTCATGGGAGGGCGTTTATATGGACGTGAATCAGGAAGTTTGTGAGCAAATGATGGACGGGCTCAAAGAGTTAGGCGGCGAGCTCTTCGTGGTTGACGACGGATGGTTCGGACGCAAATACCGCCGTACCTACGACGACAAAGCCCTGGGTGACTGGATAACCGACACGGTGAAGCTGCCCAAGGGCGTACCTGCCCTGGTGAAAGCTGCCGAGGACCGTGGGCTGAAGTTCGGCATCTGGATTGAGCCGGAGATGGTGAACAGCACGAGCGAGCTTTTCGAGGCACACCCCGACTGGGTGGTAGCTCATCCCACACGTGAACTGTCGAAGGGTCGCGGCGGCACGCAGTTAGTGCTCGACCTGTCAAACCCCAAGGTGCAGGACTTCGTGGTCAGCATCGTTGACAACCTGATGAAGGAGAACCCCACGCTACATTATATCAAATGGGACTGCAACATGTCGATGCAGAACTATGGCAGCAGTTACCTCACAGCCGACAGGCAGAGCCATCTCTTTGTGGACTATCACCTCGGTCTGCGCAGTGCCCTGGAGCGCATCCGTAAGTCCTATCCTGACCTTGTCATCCAACTTTGCTCCAGTGGTGGTGGCCGCGTGAACTGGGGTGCCCTGCCTTACTTTGACGAGTTCTGGGTCTCCGATGACACCGACGCGCAGCAGCGCCTTTTCATCCAATGGGGCACCAGCCACTTCTTCCCCACACTGGCTATGGCGCAGCATGTCAGCGCCTCGCCCAACCACCAGACGGGCCGTGTCATTCCGCTGAAGTTCCGTTTCGACGTAGCCATGACGGGACGCTTGGGTATGGAGATGAAGCCCAGCGATCTTGACGACAAGGAGCGCGAGTATGCCAAGAAGGCCATGGCGTTCTACAAGGAGATACGCCCCATCGTGCAGTTGGGCGACCAGTACCGTCTGCTTTCGCCTTACGAGAACAAAGGCTTCTGCAGCGAGATGTTCGTCACTGAGGACAAGAGCGAGGCCGTGTTCTTCTGCTACAAGTTCGAGAACTATATCGGCTTAGAGACACCCCGTTGGCATTTCGCTGGCTTAAATCCCGATGCCACCTACCGGCTGAACGAGTTTGAGTGTACCGAGCGCAGCCACTACTTCGAGGACAAGACCTTCTCGGGCAAGTTCCTCATGGAGACAGGTATTGATGCTACCCTTGGCCGTCAGTTTGCCAGTCGTGTGATAAGACTCAAGAAAATGTAATCCCAATGCCGTAGACAATGAGACTGCTGACACTGATGCTCACCCTCCTGGCGCTTTCGGTGGTCAAGACCGCCGAGGCAACCGTGCGCTATGCCTCGCCCTCAGGCACGGACCCTGCAGGGCTTTCTGCCAACCTGCCGGGAGGGCTGAGAGCCATGGTCGACAGCCTTTTGCCCGGCGACACGCTCTATCTGGCTGGCGGGCAGTATGACCAGATAAAGACGCTTGTCGTGAACAAATGTGCCTCGGCCGATAAGTGGGTCACTATTTGTGCCGCCGATGGAGAAAAGCCCGTCATTGACTTTCGCCAACAGCCCAACGGCACCAACGGCGTGAAAGTCTCGGGCCGATACATCCACATCAAGGACATCACCGTTCGCTATGCCGGCAAGAAGGGTATCTGGCTGGAGAACGCCTCCTACTGTCTGCTGGAGCGGCTCGATGTCTACGGCTGCTGTGATTCGGGCATACAGTTGCGCAAAGGGGGCTACAACGTCGTGGTGAACTGCGATTCCCACGATAACTTCGACTATCAGGCAGGAGGCGGCAACGCCGATGGGTTTGCCGACAAGATGGGTGGCGATGCCTTTCCGGGGAACACCTACATAGGCTGCCGCGCATGGAACAACTCTGATGACGGGTGGGACTCGTTCCAACGTCAGACGAAGGACTCGCCGACAGAATATATGTTCTGCGCCGCTTACAACAACGGCCCGGCAGAGTTCGATTTGACGCAGCATCCGAGGGTTATGGGCATTGACCGTGACCTGCCCTGCCTGGAGGGAAAAGACCTGGCCCACTTTCCCAACGGCGGCAATCCCAATGGGTTCAAGCTGGGCGGACAGGGTAAGGAGGAGAAAGCCAGTGGTAACTACACACGCCACAATACGGAACTGAAAAACTGTCTGGCTGTGGGCCATCGCAGCAAGGGGTTCGACCAGAACAACAATGCTGGAGAGATGAAAATCAGCCACTGCTTGGCTTTTCGTAATGGCGTCAGCTACGGCTTCGGCAACCCCTATCCTTGCACGCTCGACATACGTCACTGCATCAGCGTGGAGCCCATGAGCGGTGAACATCTTGCCATTGCCCCTGAATGTAACCTCACACAGGAGGACAATTCGTGGAATGAGGATTACAGATCCTCTCAAACAGACGGAACCCACCATTACCCGTCACCCATCATCCAACACCAACTCCTTGACAGCATCGACATCGTGAAGGTAATGCTATCCCGCCGTGAGTCAGGCGGTTCGCTGCCCGAGGATTTAATGAAGATTCTGAGAAGTCTGTAGGCCATTCATTCCCCTGTCCATGGTAAACAACAGTTATGAGAGTCGCAAGTTTGTCATTGGCATAGTGGCTATAGCCATTATTGCCATCTACATTGTACGGCTCTTCACCCTACAGCTGATGAGCGATGACTACAAGAAGAATGCCGATTCAAACGCTTTCCTGAAAAAGGTGGACTTCCCGTCGCGTGGTGTCATCACCGACCGTAATGGCGAGTTGCTGGTCTACAACCAGCCCAGCTACGACATCATGGTGGTGATGAACGAGGTGTCCAAGACGATGGACACGCTGGAGTTCTGCCAGACGCTTGACATCACCATGGAGGAATTTGTCGACCGCATGACGGCCATTCGTAAAGTACGCGGCTATTCGCGCTTCACTCAGCAGGTGTTCATGAGCCAGCTCTCCGACCACGACTTCAGCATCTTCCGCGAGAAGATGTACCGCTTCCCTGGGTTTTACGTGCAGAAACGTAGCATACGCCAGTACGAACACTCCTTTGCAGCCCATGTGCTGGGCGATGTGGCAGAGGTGTCGCCATCCGACATTGAGGCCGATGAATATTACCAGCCCGGTGACTACATCGGCAAGCAGGGTGTAGAGCGTTCCTACGAGAAGCAACTGCGCGGCGAGAAAGGCGTACAGATCCTGTTGCGCGATGCCCATGGCCGTATCAAAGGGCGTTACAAGGACGGTGAGCTGGACCGTAAGCCCGTGCCAGGGAAGAATCTCACGCTCTCCATCGACTATAAGCTGCAGGTGCTGGCCGAACGGTTACTCGAAGGTAAGATAGGCAGTATCGTAGCCATCGAACCAAAGACGGGCGAGGTGCTCTGCATGGCCAGTTCGCCAACATACGATCCACGTGAGATGGTGGGGCGGCAACGATCGCAGACACATCGTGAGCTGAGTCGTGACCCGCTGAAACCGCTCTATAACCGCAGTATCATGGGCCGCTATCCGCCAGGTTCCACCTTCAAGACCACACAGGCGTTGACCTTCCTCACCGAAGGTATCATCACTTCGCAGACCCCCTATCCATGCTACCACGGATTCGTCTACAAGGGACTGCGCGTAGGATGCCACGGCCACGGATCGCCGTTGTCGCTGGTGCCCGCCATCAGCACGTCTTGTAACGGCTATTTCTGTTGGGGACTCTATTACATGATTGGTAACCGCACAAAGTACCCCACTGTGCAGGATGCCATCAACCGCTGGCGCGACTACATGGTGTCGATGGGCTTCGGCTACCAGATAGGCGTTGATCTGCCAGGTGAGAACCGGGGCATGATTCCCAATGCCAAGCTCTACGATGAACATTACAAAAGCTCGTGGAACGCGCTGACCATCATCTCTATCTCCATCGGTCAGGGCGAGGTATGTGCAACGCCGTTGCAGATAGCCAACCTGGGCGCGACCATCGCCAACCGAGGATGGTTTGTCAGGCCCCATGTGGTAAAAAAGGTGCAGGGAGAAAAGTTAGACACGCTCTACACGAAGCGTCAGAAAACGATGGCCGCACCTTGGGCCTACGAAGAAGTGGTGAAGGGTATGCGTTCGGCGGCACTCGGTGGTACGTGCAAGGCCCTGGCTCACTATGACTTCATGCCTTGCGGAAAGACAGGAACGGCACAGAACAAAGGTCACGACCACTCTGTCTTCATGGGCTTTGCTCCGATGGACGATCCGAAGATTGCCGTGGCTGTCTATGTGGAGAACGGCGGATGGGGAGCAACATACGGTGTGCCCCTCGGCGGCCTTATCATGGAGCAGCACATCAACGGCCACCTCTCTGAAGCCTCGGAGAAGAAGGCCGAGGAATTCCAGAACAAGCACATCAGCTACGGCTCAGAAGAGCGATAGTCGGCAAGTGCTTATTTGCTGTCGGTTATAGTTGGGGATTCGTGGTTGGGAAACGTATCAGCTTCCCCGACCAGAAGTTTGCTTCCCTGGATGGTTGCTTTCAGCATCTTGGTGCTGAGGGTTATTGCTTTTGACAAACTTTTGCCGTCGTCGGTGTAGACTTTGATGGTCAGTCTGTTCTTTCCTTTCACTTGGTTGCGCAGGTAGATGGTGACGGGACCGTCCTGAATGGCTTCGATGTCACTGCCGTTGATGAAGAAACGCAACGTGTTTACCACCGAACTGTTTTCCGTGGCCGAGAACGTTGCCGTGGAGCCAAGCTGACCGATGACGGTGTTCACGGAAAACACAGGTTTGCCGGCATGGTTACAGAAGTCCCTGATGGTACACTCATTGGTAGCACCAGTGAAGTTGCTGAGTAACAGGTAGTAGGCGCAGTCTTTGTTTCCTTCAGGCACGATTATGCCATTCCAGCCCTCAGGCACGGTGTGGGTGAGTTGCGTGAGGTCGTTGAAGAGCTGGTTGGTCTGCTCGGCAGTTATATTGCTGTAGTAAGTCACGGCACGCCTGTCGACTATGTCGCCCTTGGCCACCGTGCGGCTCTGGTTGCTGTAGGAACCGTAGAGACGGGCAGTCATGATGGAGTTATTGTTGGCCTTTTCACCGAAAGCAAATTGCTTGCCGCTGGTATTGATTATGCTCACGGCATTGTCTACATTGACCCATGAGCCAGGCAGGGTGACAAGCGAGGTGCCGTCGACCTGGCAGTGGGTGTAACCGCCGTGGTCAGGATAGTAGAGTGTGCGCTTTGTCTTTGTCAGTTCGTCGACGCTGACGGCCATCAGTCCGCCTTTCTCGGCAGTGATGGTGCAGGTTTCGTTGGCGTGTACATAGTCCAGGTAGATGACTGGGTTCCCGGGGGTGGAGTAAATAGCGAAGCGGTTGTTCAGGGCACTTTCGTTGGTCTGTAGCTCGCCGTTCATCACCCAGGCATTGCCGTCCAACTGGTATTTGCCGCTGAGGACGGGCGTGGCGTTGGTGTTCTTGCCCTGCACGTCGTACCAACCGAGAAAGTTACCGGTGTTGTTGGCACGGAAAGGAACGATAATCTTGTTTTTATCTGCGGAATTGGCAGCGATGTAGCCGGTGTAGCTCTTCAGGCCCTGGCTCCATGAGAAGCAGGAGAAACGGTGGCCATTGGCTGCACGAACAATGTTCTGCGAAACAAAATGCTTCGCTTGCGAATAACTGTGGTTGAAGTCGTCCCAGGTGGTGGGGGTGAGGTCGGCGGTGGAGAGCACTTCGTGCATGAGCCATGTCATCATTACGCGGTGAGCCTCCACGCCCATGCGGCGGGCACCTACGTCAGGTCGCAGCAGCCACGAGCCGTCGGTTGTCGTGGACTGGCGGGCCTTAATCTGTTTATAGGCAAGATTCTCAAGCAGCAGGGCGTGTGGGTCGCGCAAGAAACAGGCGTTAGTCGAATAAGAGGTGATTTGGTCGTAGAGGAAGAGGCTCCAGTCATTGCCGTTGGGCATGGCCAGCTCGCCGTCGGCCAGAGCTAAGTCGTAGAGTACCTTGTCCATCACCTCCTGGCAGTTGTGCATCAGTGCGTTTGTCTGCCATCGTTCCTTGCCGTGGAGCACCGTTTGGAAGAGTTTCAGGGCCAGGGCTGCCTCTCCAAGTTCCTGAATGACGACGTTCTGGTAGCTGGTGTGGAAGTAGTTGTGGTTTTGCAATGTGTAGTCGTCATAAAGGTTATTGTCTCGGTAAAGATCCTTCACGGTTGTCTGGTCGTAGGCAGGGTCGATGACGGTCGTGTCGGTGGCGTCATCTTTGTGAGAGTAACTGTTGATGGCAAATTCGCGCAGCCGTTGGAACCATTGTGGGGCCAGCTCATCATTGGGGAAGAGACCGAGCGTAGCTGCAAGTACATCGGCTTCCCAGCCGTTTTCCTCAGCCTTCGTGTCGCCGTTATAGCCCGTTGGAATCGTACGATTCAGTTCGTAGTTACATTCGGCCTTCAGCAGATTGTAGATGTAGCCGCGCTGCTGCTCGGTGAGCTTCTCCCATTGGAAGAAGGCGGAGTAGGCCACCGACATAGCCCAGAGGGAACTCTCCCATACGTTGTCGTTGGCAGAGGTTGAACCCCAGTATTTGTTTCCAGCCGTGACCTTCAACCTGTTGGCTTTATGGGTGCTGTAAGCGAAGATGAGGCTTTTCATGGCCATGGACTCGAGGTCGTCCCAACTGACGCCATCAGGAAGCCTGACTTTCGTACCCTCCGTGTCCATCCCGTATTTCACTAAAAAGGCACAGATCATCGAGAGGTCGGCATTGGGCCTGACGCCACGTTCGTCGTTGCCCATCGTGTTCTCGCCACGAAAGCAACCACATTCCTCGCCGATGTCGTTGGGAGCCACGCACAGCTGAAAGTCATCCTTCATGTACTTGGAGAAGTTGGCAAGCATCTGCATCAAGTCGGCCTTCATGGTGCTTTCTGCGACAAAATCACCTGATATGGCACCCTCGGTGGGACTCTTCACGTCGGTCGTGTTGTCTTGGGCTGATGTGGTCAGGACGAGAAAGGACAGGAGGAAAAGGATTCGGGCTTTCATGGTTTTGGATTATTTAGGGGGGCTGCGAAAATAGTGCAGCTTATGTGACGATGAGCCGTCGGCCGTCGGGCTGCTGGGTGATGGTTACGTGGACAGTGTCCTCGGGCAGGAGGTCCTCTATCAGTTCGGGCCACTCGATGAAACAGAGGTTGCCGCTATAAAAATATTCCTCACAGCCCATGTCAAATGCTTCCTCAGGGCGTTTGATGCGATAGAAGTCAAAGTGATAGATGGGCTGGAGCACAGAAGTCCCCGTCGGCTTTTGGGAGTTGAGTTTTGAGGGGTCACACTCATAGACATTGACGATGGCGAAGGTGGGCGACGTGACCTGGTCTTTGACCCCCAGTTCCTCGCAGACGGCCTTGATGAAAGTGGTCTTTCCGGCACCCATTGAGCCGTAGAAGGCGAATACACGGTGGTCGCCGATGCCAGCGATGAACTCGCGTGCGGCATCGGCGATGTGGTCCAGACCCTGAATCGTTATTTCCATATCAGTATTGCTTTTTGGTGGACTAACATGAAGGTAAGTCCTTACTTTTGCATTTCTTCCAACAGACGGTCGGCGTGTCCCCAGCGGTCCATCATAAACAGCACGTAGCGTATGTCCACGCCAATGCAGCGGGCCAGCTGAGAGTCGAAGAATATGTCGCTTGAAAGCGAGTCCCAGTTGCCGTCGAAGGCCAGACCGATAAGACGGTTCTGCCCGTCGAACATTGGCGAGCCGCTATTGCCGCCGGTAATGTCGTTGGTGGTGAGGAAGCAGAGGGGCATCTGTCCAGCCTCGGTCATCAGTGTCACCATTTCTGGCTCCACCTTATAATCCTCGATGGATTCGCCTCTTTTCATCTTCTCCACGATGCTCGGAGCCTTGGTCTGCCAGCCAGAGGGCTTGCCGCCGAGGTTGTACTCCTTCACCTGTCCGTAGCTCAGGCGCATGGTGAAGTTGGCATCGCTGTAATGGGGCATTCCCTCCTCCATGCGCAGTTTTGCAGCACAAAGACACTGTTCCTGAACATCGATGGAATCGGTGATTTTATCCATGTCTTGTTGCATGAGGTGCATGGCATCGGTAAGGTCGAGGCCGTATTTCACACCCATGTCCTTGTAGTAGGATTTCTTGTTCGGATAGAGCCGTGCTTTCTTTTTTGCGAGTTTCGACTTCTTGTAAAGCGCGTCGGCGAAAGCCTGACAGTCTCCACCATACTCCGTGTCGATGAGTGAGAGGTACTCAGGTATGTATTTTTTCAGTTCAGGATACTTGGCCATCTGCTCACGGTAGTTGCGCAGTAGTGTACCCAGGGTCTCGCGGTCTGTGTCGTAGTCCCAGGTCTCGCTGTTGTCTTTGATGTTGATGTGCTGTCGTTTGCCGTGTCCTACCGGCTGCGCCCCGTTGTGTACGCGCATGGCTCGTGTAGACAGTTCATCGGTACGGCGGAAAGTCTCAGACCATAGCATCCATGCCCGCATGATGCCGATGCGCTTTTTGTAAAGACTTTCCAGCAGCGTAAAGTCCAGTTCCTCGGTGTAGTAGCCGGTCTCCTGCTGCCACTGGCGAAGGCGAGCCTCAAAATCGCGTTTCTGCTGCACCAGTCCGATACTGTCTATACATTTGTTCATGCCGATAGAGTTCTTCCAGTAATTTGATGACTGGGCATACTTCGAGTCGTACTTGATGCGCACGGCCTCGGAGGCGTCCATGTGACGTTTCATTACCTCCTGCTTCACACCGCGCACCTGCTGGCGCAGGTCGTTTTGCACATAGCGTTCCTCGATGCCAAAGCTCGACAGGTAGCGTGATGTGCTTCCAGGATAGCCCATGGTCATGGCGAAGTCGCCCTCACGATAGCCGTCCTTCGAAATGCGGGCCCAGTGTTCAGGGTGGTAGGGTACGTTCTGCTCGGAATAGTCTGCCGGACCGTTGTTAAAGGGGTCGGCATAGATACGGAATACAGAGAAGTCGCACGTCTGGCGCGGCCACATCCAGTTGTCGGTCTCACCGCCGAACTTGCCCATCGACTTGGGGATGGCAAAGACGAGACGCACGTCGGAGAAGTCGCGATAGGTGGTAGCGAAATAGCGGTTGCCCTCGTAGAAGGGCTTCAGCTCTAAGCGCAATGTGGAGTCCTTGGCTTTCACCTCTTTCAGCATGGCGTTTTCGATGGAGTCCAGGAACACGGCGCGTTGCTCCAGGCTCATGCTGTCGAGGCCTTGGGCCAGCAACTTGTCGGTGACGTCGCGCTGGTCTACCATGAACGACACGAACATGTCTTTGTTGGGCAGCTCGTCAGCCAGCGTCTTGGCGTAAAAGCCGTTGAGCATATAGTCGTGTTCCACAGTGGAATGGCTTCTTATGGACTCGAAGCCGCAGTGGTGGTTGGTGAACACAAGGCCGTCGGGGCTGACGACCACGCCGGAGCAATAGCCGGAGAAGTTCACGACAGCCTTCATAATGGCATCGTCTGAAGTGTAAAGCTTATCATAGGGCAGTGCATAGCCGTAGCCCTTCATCTGCTCATAGACTGCGCTGGGCAGGTTGTAGAGCGTCCACATGCCCTCGTCGGCACGGGCGTGCAGCATTGCGAGGAGGGCGAAAAGAGTTAGGATAGTCTTTTTCATGCTGTTATTTTATATTGACGCTGCAAAATTACTAAAAACATTTGGATAAAAAGCATAAATGTATTAATTTTGCGGCTGTTATGGAGAAAAAACAGCTTTTTGACGATGCCGTGGACCTGCTGCGTGAGTTGATTGCCACCCCAAGCGTGAGCCGTGACGAGGGACATGCAGCCGACATCCTTTTCGACCGTATGACCGCGTGGGGATTACATCCACAGCGAGTGAAGAACAACGTCTATGCCATGCCCGACGAGCCGGACCCTGCAAAGCCCACGCTGCTGCTCAACGCACATATCGACACGGTGAAACCCGTCGCTACATGGACACGCGACCCCTTCTCCCCAGAAATCGTCGACGGACGGCTTTACGGCTTGGGAAGCAACGACTGTGGAGGTGGCTTGGTGTCGTTGCTGCAGGTCTATCGCCAGTATTGCAGACCTAATGGTGCCTGTGAGAAATACAATCTGGTATTCCTTGCCTCTGCTGAAGAGGAAGTCTCTGGCAAGGATGGCATCGCCTATGTGCTGCCCATGCTACCTGCGATTGACGCGGCTATTGTGGGCGAGCCTACGGGCATGCAGCCGGCGGTGGCAGAGAAAGGGCTGATGGTTATCGACGGCTACTGTCACGGCGTCAGCGGACATGCTGCCCGCGAAGAGGGCGTGAATGCCATCTACGAGGCGCTCGACGACCTTCTCTGGCTGCGTGACTACCGTTTCCAGCGCGTCAGCCCGCTACTCGGACCAACGAAGATGACCGTCACACAAGTGGAGAGCGGCACGCAGCACAACGTCGTGCCCGATCTGCTGCACTTCGTCATCGACATCCGTCCCAACGAGCTTTACCGCAACGAGGACATCCTTGATTTCCTACAGAAGAACATGAAACACTGCGAGCTGAAGGCTCGTTCCTTCCGGCTCCGCTCGTCAAGCATCGCGGTCGACCATCCTCTGGTTGAGGCCTGTGTGCGTCACGGCCTGAAGCCCTTTGGATCGCCAACCCTTTCCGACCAGGCACTCATGCCTTTCCCCTCGTTGAAGATGGGGCCTGGCAATTCCGCCCGCTCACATTCTGCTGACGAATATATTCGCCTCGACGAAATAGAAGAGGCGATAGCCATTTATCTCGACATTATTCCTGTTTTCCGCAACGGGGAGCCCCAATCGCTTACTTCCCTGCCATGATGTCGATGATATTGGCGATGTCAGCCACATCTACCACGCCGTCTATGTTCAAGTCTCCCCATACTGCACCTTCTCCGGGATCCACTCTGGTGAAGCCTTGGAACACGGGGGTGCCGTTGCGCCAGCGGATGGTGGCGGTGGCCACGTCGCTGTTCTCATAGCCCGCTTTCATGGCATAGTAGGTGATGGTATAGACGGGCGTCAGGCTGACCTTGTTGCCGTTGGCAAAGCCCTTCCTGATGTCTGAATCCGTTATCTCGTAGGCGATGTCCACATCCGGCGTCTCACAGCTGAACACCAGTCCGTCCTTGTCGAAAGCGATGGTGGGGGTGGCGCACTTCGGAGTCTCTGGCTCCTCAGGTATCGTCCCGTCCAAGCCCATGATGGTCTTGAAGCTTGCCCAAGGCTCCACAGCCTTGTAGGCATCGATGGAGGACGTGGGGACGTGCAGCGTGGCGTGGTTGATATAGGATTCTTCGAAGGCATCGTTTTTCGTTGTCGGCACCGTCTCTGCATAGCAATACACATCGGTCAGCTCTGGGCATTTGGCAAAGGCTTTCTCGTAGATATTTTTCACGCCACTGCCAATTTTAATGGTAGTTAGGCCACTGCAATCAAAAAAAGCGTACCATTCTATGCTCTTCACGCTGTTAGGAATCGTGACGGAGGTCAGGCCGCTGCAATTAGAGAAAGCAAAGCTTCCTATGCTCGTTACGCTGTTGGGAATCGTGACAGAGGTCAGGCCACAGCAACCAGAGAAAGCAGAGCTTCCTATGCTCATCACGCTGTTGGGAATCGTGACAGAGGTCAGGCCGCTGCAATTATAGAAAGCAGAGTATCCTATGCTCGTCACGCTGTTTGGAATCGTGACTGAGGTCAGGCCGCTGCAACCATCGAAAACAGAGATTCCTATCCACGTCACGCTGTTGGGAATCGTGACTGAGGTCAGGCCGCTGCAACTATCGAAAGCATAATCTCTTATGCTCGTCACGCTGTAGGCAGCCCCATTGTACTCCACGGTCTCTGGAATCACGATGTTGCCACTATAATAATTGTGGTTCTTGTATTGGATGACCGTGGCTTTCTTGGTATCCGAAACCAGTTCATACCACAGGCCGTTGATTTCTGCCTCTACGGCGAAAGCGTTTGCCGTCACCGACAGCAGGAGCGCGAGGAAAAGAGATTTCTTCATCATCTTTATATTTTGATGTTATTTAATTTGTATTCAAGTTTGCAAACTCAAGAACAGCCGAATGTAGGGCATCGACGGGGCTGCATCCATCCTTCTTCGCTTATTGAGTGCAAAAATACAAATAAAAATCGAGAAAAGAAGAAATTCACCATTTTATTTTCATAGTAACCAACCCTTCAGAAAAACAGACCCTTCAGAAAAACATAAAACAATGCCTTTGTTTTAATAAACAATGTCTTTGTTTTAACGTTCATTGCCTTTGTTTTAACGAACAATGACGTTGTTTTAACTTTGCCTCCGGCCTTCTCCCCATTCAGAACGGAGCATTCCCATGTTTTCCCCGGATTATCCTCACCTTCTGCCCAAGACAAAGTGTGAGGGCTGGCACGAGGCCAGCCCTCACACATGGCGAATTAGGTCGCTTTCAACCGTAGGTCGGAATTTATCGCTGCTTTCCCTTCAGCGTAATCAACGGGATAATCATCTCCTCCATGGAGATGCCGCCGTGCTGGAAAGTGTCCTTGTAGTACGACACATAATAATTATAGTTGTTAGGATAGGCGAAAAAGGCATCACCAGTGGCAAAGACATAGCTCGTCGAGAGGTTGGGCGACGGCAGCTGTGCCTCGGCGGGGTTCTTGATGACGAAAAGGTCCTTCGAGTCATAGCCCAGGTTCTTTCCCAGCTTATAGCGCAGGTTGGTGTTCGTATTGCGGTCGCCAACAATCTTTATGGGTTTCGTGCAGCGTATCGAACCATGGTCGGTGGTGACGATGACCTTATAGGGCGTCTGTGCCAATAGGCGGAAGAAGTCGGCAATGACCGAGTGACGGAACCACGACAGCGTTATCGAGCGGTAGGCACTCTCGTCGTTGGCCAGCTCGCGCACCATGCGGCTTTCCGTGCGGGCATGGCTGAGCATGTCGATGAAGTTGAACACCACTACGTTCAGGTCGTACTTGTCGAGCTGCTTGAACTGCTGTAACAGTCGGTCGGCCTCAGCCGAAGTGTTGATTTTGTGATAGGAGAACGTGTCGTGTCGGCGGTAGCGGTCCAGTTGTGTCTGTATGAGTGGTGCCTCGTTGAGGTTCTTGCCCTCTTCGGAGTCCTCGTCCACCCACAGCTCAGGAAACATCTCCTCAATCTTGTTGGGCATCAGGCCCGAGAAGATGGCATTGCGGGCATATTGTGTGGCCGTGGGCAGGATGGAGAAGTAGAGGTCTTCGTCGATGTCGAACATATTGCCTATCTCCTGTGACAGCAACCGCCACTGGTCGTAGCGGAAGTTATCCATCACCACAAGGAACACCTTCTCTTTCTTGTCGAGCAGGGGGAATACCTTGTGCTTAAAGAGTTGATGGGAAAAGAGAGGCGCTTCTCCCCTCTCTTCTGGAGAGGGATTAGGGGTGAGGCTCTTGAGGTAGTTCTTCTTCACGAACTTTCCGAATCCCAGGTTGGCCTCCTCCTTTTGCATGGCGAGCATCTCGGTCATCTGAGAGTCGGTGCTGGAGAGCTGCAGCTCCCAGTGTACCAGTTGACGATAGATGGCAGTCCAGTCCTGCCACGTGCGGCAGTCCTGTATCTGCATGGCTATCTGCTGGAACTGCTGCTGGTACTGGCTCTGTGTCACTTCCGTCTCTATCTCTCGGCGGTGGATGTTCTTCTTCAGCACCAGCAGAATCTGGTTGGGGTTCACAGGCTTGATGAGGTAGTCGGCAATCTTCTGCCCGATGGCCTGCTCCATGATGTTCTCCTCCTCACTCTTCGTCACCATGACGACGGGCGTGGCTGGCGTTATCTGCTTGATGCGCTGCAGCGTCTCCAAGCCTGAGAGTCCTGGCATCTGCTCGTCGAGCAGCACCAGGTCGAAACTGCGCTCCTGGCACAGGTCGATGGCATCCGTGCCGTTGCTCACCGTGGTTACTTCGTAACCTTTCTTTTCCAGAAAGATGATGTGTGCCTTCAGCAGCTCCACCTCATCGTCTACCCATAATAACTGTACCATATTGTTCTGTATTTTTTACTATGCAAAGGTAATGTTTTATATCAATATTTTCATATACTCATCGTAAGAGATATACCTGCCACCCATGGACTTGAAAAACGGAGTCTCAAACTGACAGTCGATGAAATGACCGCCAATGTTCTCCAATGCCTTAGCCAAATAGACAAGAGCCAGCTTGGAGGCATTAGGAACCAATGAAAACATGCTCTCGCCGAAGAATGCCTTGCGCAGCGTAACGCCATAAAGGCCTCCAACGAGCCTTCGGCCTTGTACACTGTCGGATGGTTCCCACACTTCTACGCTGGAAGCATAGCCCAGGTGATGCAGTTTGGTGAATGCCTCAATGATATTTGGACCAAGCCATGCGGCATCCTCTTCATTGCGGCTCTGCGCAGTGGAGCATCCGTTTATCACACCCTCAAAGTCTTTGTTGACGGTTACTTCGTACTTCTGCTGACGCAGAAACTGCCGCATGGAATGGCTGACGTGAATCTCGCTTGGGAAGATGACGAAGCGATTGAGAGGACAATACCAGTGAGGCTCATGCTCCATTTTGAAGGCATACCAAGGGAAGAATCCGTTGCTATAGGCCAGCAGCAGACGCTCCACAGACAGGTCGCCGCCGATGGCCACCAGCCCGTCGTCCTCACCCCAGCGCGGATTGGGGAACCACAGTTCGTCATCCAATTGCCAGACTGCCATCCTTCAAACTGATTGTGATGTCGCCACCGTTCTTCAGACTGCCGAAAAGAAGCTCCCGCATCAGCAAGGGCTTCAACTGCTGGGCGATGACGCGGTCCATCTCCCTTGCACCATATTCTGCCGTGAATCCCTCCTTCATCAGATGGTCGAAAGCCTCCGTGCTGAGGGTCATCCTCACCTGCTTGGCTTCGAGCTTGGCATCCAGCTCACGCAGCTTCTTCTTCAGGATAAGCGTAGCCATCTCCCTGTCCATGTCGCGGAACACAACGGCACCCGACAGGCGGTTCAGGAACTCAGGCTTGAAGGTTTTCTTCACCTGTTTCATCATTGCCTCGCCACGGCTCACGTTGCCGTTAAAGCCGATACTGCCCTGTGAAGCGAACTGTGCTCCTGCATTCGAGGTCATAATCAGCACCACATTGCGGAAGTCGGCCTTGCGGCCTTTATTGTCGGTCAGCCGTGCATAGTCCATCACCTGGAGCAGAATATTGTAGATGTCCTGATGGGCTTTTTCTATTTCGTCGAGCAGCAATACGCAGTTGGGGGTCTTGCGGATGGCATCCGTCAGTAATCCGCCGTCCTCGTAGCCCACATAGCCTGCCGGTGAACCGATGAGCTTTGCCACGGTATGTTTCTCCGTGTATTCGCTCATGTCGAAGCGTACCAGTTCGATGCCCAGTTCCTTTGCTAATACCTTTGCTACCTCAGTCTTGCCCACACCCGTCGGTCCGACAAAGAGCAGCGAGGCCAGCGGTTTGTTTTCGTCGAGCAGACCTGCGCGCGACATCTGCACTGACTCTACCACCTGACGTATGGCCTCATCCTGGCCGTAAATCTGAGAAAGCATCCTCGGCGCAAGACTTTCAAGCCTCTGGTAGTCATCTTCCTCGGCCACAGACAGCGCATCCACCTTGCACGTCTTGGCCAGCACGTCGGCAATCTCTTTCTTGCCTATCGTTGAAGTCTGTTTTTCAATTTCCATGGCGGCACCGGCCTCGTCGATGAGGTCGATGGCTTTGTCGGGCAGGAATTTGTCGTTGACGTGCTTTGCGCTGGCTTCCACGGCAAACGTGATGGCCTCGTCATCGTACTTCACGTGGTGAAATTTCTCGTATCTGGGCTGTAATTGCTGGAGTATGTGCTTCGTCTCCTCAACAGAAGGCTCGGCGATGTCAATCTGCTGGAAACGGCGAATCATGCCCTTCGAGCGGGCGAAATGGCGGTTGTACTCTTCGTAGGTCGTGGAGCCTATGAAGCGGATGTTTCCCCCTTCGAGATAAGGCTTCAGCATGTTCGAGGCATCCATGGCTCCCTCGCCGGTGGCACCTGCTCCGACGAGCGTGTGGATTTCGTCGATGTAGACGATATTGTTTCCGCTTTCCTCCTGGACACCGTCCATGATCTGCTTGATGCGGTTCTCGAAGTCGCCGCGGTATTGCGTCCCTGCCAACAGGGTTCCCATGTCGAGCTGATAGATTCTACTGCCCTTCAGCCGTTCCGGCACTTGGCCTTCCTCTATCATCCGCGTTAAGCCCCAGACGAGGGCGGTCTTGCCGACGCCTGGCTCTCCTACGTGCAGCGGGTTGTTCTTGTCTCTGCGGCACAACACCTGAATGGTCCGCTTCAGCTCCTGCTCTCTGCCGATGAGCGGATTCTGTTTTTCATAGAGGTCGTTCATGCAAGTCACGAGCTGCTTCCAGGCCTCATCGGTTTTGTACTCATTGACATCTTCTTCCAGAAAATCCTCATACTCGTAGGCGCTGATGAGCTGGCTCAGGAAGTTGCTCGTCTTGTCCTCTAATGCTTCTTTCAACAGATAGCATGCCCACGACTCTTCCTGCTGCAGGATGCCCAATACGAGGTGGGGTATGTCTAATGACTTGGCACTGCTGTTGAGCACTTGCTGACAGGCGACATCGAGCACCTTGCCTAATTGGACGGATGCTTCTGGCTCGTAGTCTATTCCCTCCGGCACGGTCTCCATCTCTATAAGCTTTCGGAACAGACTGTCAGTCAGCAAGTCTGGCCGATAGAAGCTGTTGAGCACATGCACAAAGTTATCTTCACTCAGCATAGCCAACAGCAGATGTTCGGGCAACACAAACTCGTTCCTGTGTTCCTGACAACATTCCATTGCCTTTTTCAGCAGTTTGCCTACTCGTTCCGTTTGTTTTATCTCTGCCATGGTGCTTATTTCTCTTCTGGTTCAACGGTTAGCCTGAGCGGAAAGCCCTGCTCCCTCGCCATGCCCGTAGCCTTGCGGGCCTTGGAAATGGCAATGTCGTAGGTGTAAATGCCCACCACAGCCTTGTCTGAGTGATGCACTCGTAGCATCAGCGCGTTTGCTTCCTCTTCGCTCTTGAAGAACACTTGCTTCAACACCATTACCACAAACTCCATCGTCGTAAAGTCATCGTTATAGATGATGACCTTGTATCTCTTCGGTTCCTTGAGGTCTGTGCGTTGCCGCTCTTTCAGTTGTGACTGGTTTTTTGCCATGGATTTCTCTTAAACGTATAAGGGTCAGAAGGCGGATGCTTTCAGGCGTAGCCCAGTGGCTTCATCCAGGTCGAACATGATATTCATGTTCTGCACGGCCTGGCCGACAGCACCTTTCAAGAGGTTGTCGATGGCGGAGGTGACGAGGAGCTTGCTGCCGAAGATGTCGCAGTGGACGAGGGCCTTGTTGGTGTTTACCACCTGCTTCAGGTCGATGGCTGTATCGCTGTAGTGAGTAAAGGCCGATTCGCGATAGAATTCCTTGTAGGCATTGAGGATGTCGTCGTGGAGCTGCTGCTCGGTCAGCTCGTCGTTACCGTGGGGCAGACGTACGACGGCGGTGCAGAAGATGCCTCGGGCGAAGGGTCCGCGATAGGGGATAAAGTCGATGTCGGCATCAAGATAGCCCTGCACCTGGCGCAGCGACTGGCGAATCTCTGCCAGGTGCTGGTGCTGGAAGGGCTTGTAGATGCTCATGTTGTCGGCACGCCAGGAAAAATGGGTCGTGGCCGAGGGCTTCTGTCCGGCACCCGTGCTGCCAGTGATGGCGTTCACGCTCACGTCGTCCTTCAACAGGTTCAGATGGGCGGCGGGCAGCAGTGCCAGCTGGATGGCCGTGGCGAAGCATCCTGGGTTGGCCACGTGTTGGGCCTTTGCAATACGGTTGCGGTTGATTTCCGGCAGACCGTAGACGTAGTCGTGGTCTCCGGCAATCCTGAAGTCCTGTGCCAAGTCGATAATCTTCACGTGGTTAGGGATGGTGTGCTCCTGGAGGAAGGCCTCACTCTTGCCGTGGCCGAAGCAGAAGAACACCACGTCGACTTGCTCAAAAGGCATCTCGGAGGTGAAGCGCAGGTCGGTGTCGCCAAATAGTCCTTCGTGTACGTCGCTGACGAGGTTGCCGGCGTTGCTCTCACTGTTGGCGAATACGATTTTCGCGTCGGGGTGGTTCAGCAGCAGCCGAATGAGCTCGCCTCCGGTGTAGCCTGCCGCACCAAGTATTCCAATTCTAATCATAGGGGGTTAAAAGTTAAAGTGGGAGTGAAAATGGAAATTATAGTTGGAGATATAATTAATGGACTTGGTCTGTCCTGACGGAGAGTTACCCTACGGCTAACTGACGGTAAAGGTCGGCAAATCGCTGGGCTGCGCCAGTGTTGGCAAAGCGCTGGATGTAGAGTTGGCTCTGCTCAATGCGCTGCTCACGGCCCTGTGCTCTGTAGAGCACGCGAGTAATGGCATCGGCCATCGCCCGTTCGTCATCAGGCCCCACGTAGAGGCTGTGTGGTCCGCCGGCCTCTTCCAGGCAAGACCCGGTGCAGGCCACCACAGGCAGTCTCATGCGTATGGCTTCGATGATGGGTATGCCAAAACCCTCATAGCGTGAGGGATAGACGAAAGCCTCAGCCATGTGGTAGATGGCGGGCAAATGGTCGTCGGGCACGTTGTGGAGCATCGTCACACGACCGCCGAGGCCGTTTTCCACGGCATACTGCCAAACACGATCGGAATAGGGGGTGGCACGGCCCACGAGTACCAGCGACAGGTCGTTGGGCAGATAGTGAAGCGCCTTCACGGCTAAAAGTGCATTCTTGCGCTCTTCGATAGTGCCCACGCTGAGCACGTAACGGTCGGGCAAGTCGTAGTGGTCATGGACATACCAATAGAGCTGGGGAGCAGGAGCGTCAGGGGTGAGAGGTGAGAGGTGAGAGGTAAGGGGTGAGAAGCGCGTGGCACAGCTCTGGTAGATGAGCTCCACCTTCTCGGGAGCGATACCGCCCAGTTCGCAGATGTCACGACGCGTACATTCGCTGATGGCCACGATGCGGTCAGCTTCTTCAATGGCGTGGCGGAATTTTTGGGTGTAGATTTTCACATCGGCAGTGTTATACCAGTCCGGATGACGCATGAAGATGAGGTCGTGGATGGTAACCACGGAATGGATACCTGCCCGCCGCAGCCCCATGGGCAACTCGCCTGACAGGCCGTGATAGACCTGCACACCATCGTTGCGCAGTTGCGACACGATTCCGCGTGTGCGCCAATAGGCTTTCCCAAGTGGCTGCCAGCCCTGTGGATAGCAGAAGGTGAGGCTTCCGCCTTTTGATCCATCCTTTTGCCCGGAGTCATTGCCTTTTTCGACCACCTGACGGCGCAACTCGTCGAGGCCGCTGTCAGGGGCGTAGAGACGTAGGTTAAGACCCTCAATGAGACTTAGGTCGCGGGCCAATGTGCGGCCATAACTGCCTAAACCTGTGCCGTTGCGCACGATACGCTTGGCGTCAAGTCCTACTGTGATGTTCTCCATACTGCGTGCAAAGGTAGCCATTTTGCGCGAAAGAGCCAAAAATGCGAACATTTTTTAATAAAAGTAAAAATTTTGGTTGTTTCAGAAAATATATCTACCTTTGCACACAACTTATGAAGATTGCATTCTCACCTCCTTATATCGATGACAGCGTTGTAGCCGAAGTCACCGACTCGCTTCGCTCCGGATGGATTACCACCGGGCCAAAAGTAAAAGCCTTAGAAGATGAAATTATGAAGCTCTCTGGTTCGGAAGCTGTACTCTGTGTCAACTCCTGGACTACAGGGGCTATTATGGCTTTGCACTGGCTGGGCGTGAAGGCTGGTGATGAGGTCATCGTGCCCGCCTATACTTATTGCGCCACGGCCCTTGCCGTGCTTTGGGCAGGGGCAAAGCCTGTGATGGTAGATGCAGGTGATGACCTGAACATCAGCGTCGATGCTATACGGCGTGCCATCACTCCGCGCACAAAAGCAATCATCCCTGTTGATATTGCAGGATGGCCCTGCGACTACGAAGCCATTATGGGGCTGGTGAAGGAAGAGGAAATCAAGAAGATGTTCCAGCCTTCATCCGAGGTGCAGGAACAGCTGGGTCGCATCATCGTCATCAACGACTCAGCCCACAGTATCGGCTCACGCTACGGCGGGGAGGGTGGCACGGGAGCATGTCCCTACAGTGGCACACAGACCGACATCGTCATCTTCTCACTCCATGCCGTGAAGAATGTCACCACTGCCGAGGGCGGGGCTATCTGCCTGAACATGCCTGCGCCTTTTGACAATAAGGAACTTTACTGCCAGTTCCGGCTGATGTCGCTCAACTGCCAGACCAAGGATGCCTTTACGAAGAGCAAGGCTGGCGGCTGGCGTTATGATATCGTAGGCATGGGCATGAAGGCCAACATGGCCGACGTGAATGCAGCCATCGGTCTGGCACAGATACGCCAGTACCCGCAGATGCTTGCACGGCGCAAGCAAATATTCCAGATCTACAATGAAGCCTTCGCCCGCGAACCGTGGGCACTGTTGCCGCCCATGAACGACGGTCGCCGTGAGACGTCTTACCATGTTTACGCCTTGCGTGTCCGTGACTTTACCGAGGAACAGCGCGACAGGATGATTTCTGAAATATCGAAGAGCCAGGTGGCGGTGAACGTCCATTTCGTACCGCTGCCCATGCTTACTTACTTCCGCGGTCTGGGCTATGATATCAAAGATTATCCCCAGTCCTACCGCAATTATGTTCACGAGATAACGCTGCCTTGCTACCCGATGCTTACCGACGAGGAGGTTCGTTTCGTTATCAAGACTGTCATTGATGCGTATCATGCCATCAAGTAAGATATGATATTACTGAGTTTCGACACAGAGGAGTTTGATGTGCCCCGTGAGCGTGGCGTGGACTTTTCGCTTGAGGAGGGGATGCGTGTCTCCATTGAAGGCACCAACCGCATCCTCGGCGTCCTTTCTCAGAACAATGTGAGGGCTACGTTCTTCTGCACCGGCAATTTCGTGGAGAACGCTCCTGAGACCATGAAGCGCATTATGGACGGGGGACACGAAGTGGCCTGTCATGGTGTAGACCACTGGCGTCCTGTCGACAGCGACGTGGAACAGTCGAAGTTGATAGTGGAACGTGCTACAGGACGCACAGTCTATGGCTACCGTCAACCACGTATGTACAGCGTGAGCGACAGCGAGATTAAGCGGATGGGTTACCTCTACAACTCATCGCTGAACCCTGCCTTTATTCCAGGACATTACATGCACCTCACATCGCCGCGGACATGGTTCGTCAAGGACGGGGTGATGCAGATTCCGGCATCGGTGACTCCTTGGCTACGTATTCCGTTGTTCTGGCTCTCAGTCCATAATTTCCCGCAAGGGCTCTATCATTGGATGGTGCGCCGCGTGCTGCGTCACGACGGTTATTTCGCTACCTATATGCACCCCTGGGAGTTCTACGACCTGAAAGAGCATCCTGAGTTTAAGACTCGTTTCATTGTGAGAAACCACAGCGGGAGGCAGCTGATGGAACGCTTGGACTGTCTTATCAAGATGCTGAAGGACAGGAAGCACCATTTTATTACTTACAAGGAATTTACGGACATTAAGCTGCAAGAGGCAAATTGGAAAAAATGATCAAGTTAGCTACTGTTTCACCTTGCTACAATGAGGAGGCTGTGCTGCGTCACTCCGTAGAACGGCTGACGAAACTCTTTGCGGAGATGACCTCGGAGGGTCTTATCACGGAGGATTCGATGATTGTGCTGGTGAACGATGGCAGCCGCGATGCCACTTGGCAGCTTATTGCCACACTGCACGACGAGAACCCTCGTGTGGTGGGAATCGACCTGAGCCACAACGTCGGTCACCAGAATGCCATCATGGCCGGTATGATGACCGTGCGCAACTGGGTCGACGCAGTGATAACCATTGATGCCGACCTGCAGGACGACATCAACTGTATTCCCCAGATGGTGCGCTTGATGGAAGCGGGCAGCGACGTGGTCTATGGCGTGAAGACGGCGCGGCAGGGCGACGCAGCACTGAAGCGCTTTACGGCGGAAATGTTTTACAAGATGCAGAGTGCCATGGGTGTGGAGAACGTGTTCAATCATGCCGACTTCCGGCTGATGAGCCGCCGTGCACTGGAAATGCTCAGCGAATATCCTGAGCGTAACCTCTACTTGCGTGGCCTCATACCCCGTCTGGGACTTCCTTCGGCCACCGTCTCCGACACCATCAGTGAGCGCTATGCGGGAACATCGAAATACACCGTCAAGAAGATGGCTGGTCTGGCTATTGATGGCATTACCGCCTTCTCGGCAAAGCCTCTTTACCTCATCTCTTATATGGGTGTGCTCTTTCTCATTATCGCCTTGGGCATTGCCGTCTACGTGGCCCATGCACTTATTGTTGGCTCGGCTGTGTCGGGATGGGCGTCGCTGCTTCTGTCCGTGTGGATTGTAGGAGGCTTCATCCTGATTGCCATAGGAATAGCAGGAACGTATATTGCCAAGATTTACGTCGAAGTGAAAGGACGTCCGCTGTATCATGTCAAAGAAGTGCTGAGATGATTGACCGTAAGCAGGAGTTCTGGCGCATCGTGCGCTTTGGCATCACGGGCACCCTATCCACCCTCTTACACTACGGAGTTTATTTGCTGGTTCTGATGTGGACCGTGCCTGCCGTGGCCTATACGGTCGGCTATGGTGTCGGCCTGTGCTTCAACTACGTGATGACCACGTTCTTCACCTTCCGCAAGGCTCCCAGTAAGCGCAACGCTGCCGGCTTCGTCGTGAGCCACGTTGTGAACTATCTGCTAGAACTGTCCGTTCTCTATCTCTTCCTGTGGATGGGCATGGACGAACGCTTGGCGGGCATCCTGACGCTCATCGTGGTGGTGCCCATCAATTTCCTCATTCTTCGCTTTGTGTTTGTACGCAACAAGTAGGCTATGACGAGCCAAGTGGCAGAGCCGAGTCCTCGGCGTTTGTCTGCCCATGATAATCGTGCGTACACATTTCCCAGCTCAGCTTCAGCCAGATGATGGCGACGGGCAGTGCCTTCAAGGCGTAAGGCTGCACCCATTCGCGTCGGAGGTAGGCAGGGAAGAGGTCGCTGGGCGAGAGGCTTGACAGCACAAAGGCAAAGATGAGCAGGGCCACATCCCACGACCCGCGTTTCCAGGGAGCTGCCGTATACCACACCACGATGCCCACGAAGGGAATGATGTAGCCGCTCGACTCGCTACCCGTGCTGAAGAGCACCAAGAACATGAGCACCGAGGCTAACAGCGTCTGACGGAAGGCCATGTTGCCGTATTGTGACAGGCGGAGGTAGGGTAGGAGGAAGAGCACCAGCCCTGGCACGATGAGCCACAAGTCGCTGAACGCCAGTCCTGAGATGCGGTGTGCCATGCCGAGCAGCGAGATGTTCTGGGCTATGGAGTCCAGGTTTTCACTGTTCTTGTCGGCCAGACAGGCGAACCACTCCTGATACTGCCCGACGATATATGACGGCCCATGGAATATCATGGGTGCCACGAACATGATGACGGCCCAGAACAGCAATGACACTATCAGCCGTCCTTTGTGCTTGGAGAAGAAGAAAAAGGCCAGTCCAACGATGCCATACAACTTGACGAAGGTGCCAAGCATGATGACAAAGGCGGCCCAGAAGTCTTTCTCACGCTCAATGCAATAGTAGGCCAGGAGGATGATGGCGGCAATGGCGATGTTGAACTGCTGCATGAACAGGGCCGTGAGCAGTTCGTGGGCACAGAACCAGAAAATGAACAGCTGCTGGCCGAGGGTGAACTGTGAACGGCGCACGGCCATGTAGAGAAACAGCGTGAGTGCTACCGTCCACAGAAGAAGTCCCGGCAGAAGGGGAAGGACGGCAAAGGGGGCTATCGGCAGAGAGAAGAACGGGCCGTAGTGATTGACGTCGAGATATTCGTCGGGGTAGGATTCATAGAGCGGCAGCCCTTCGAAGGCATGCCAGAACACATAGCGGAAGATAAGGAAATTATTGCAGCTGTGCAGCTTGGAGAGCGCGGCAATGACTGCCAGCAGCAGCCACAGTCCCAGCGTGGTGCGGGGGTCATGGAAGAAGGGCTTCGCAAAGAAGTCGCGGCCTTTGGAGAATAGCGACTGATAGGTCATAAAGCGTCAGTTTATCTTATTGACGGCAAAAGTAATAAAAAAAAAGCAATTAACCATCCTGGGTTCCTGATTTTTTGTTAAAAAATTTTGCCTGTTCGCTTTTTTCCCATAACTTTGCACATCTAAGTATCACAGATTCTTTCTGAATGGGACAAACAGAGAACCAAACGACGAGTGCGGCAGTGCGTCTGGCCAGGAACATCGGCTATTACCTTGTCTACGCCGCGTGGTTCGTCTTGTCGTTACTGCCACTGTGTTTGCTTTACCTCCTGAGTGACTTTTTATATCTCATTGTCTATCGTCTGGCGCGCTATCGTGTTCGTGTGGTGCGGAGTAATCTTCAGACTTCTTTTCCTGAGAAGGGCGAGGCCGAGTTGCATCTGCTGGAGAAACGTTTTTATCACTGTCTTTGCGACTATTTTGTGGAGTCGGTGAAGATGCTCACCATGAGCCGTCAGCAGATGCGCCGCCGCATGGTGTTTCGTGGTTTGGAGGCTGTCGAAGAGTGTATCGGTGAAGGGCAGTCGTGTGTCATTTATTTGGGTCACATGTTCAACTGGGAATGGATTGCTTCGCTGCCTCTATGGGTGTCGGAGAAGGCCCAGTGTGGACAGCTGTACCACGCATTGGAGAACGAGGCTTTCGACCGTCTCTTCAAAACCCTTCGTCAGCGGTGGGGTTCTGTGTGCATCGCGCTTACGGAGATCCTGCGTAAGACCGTGGAGTTCAAGCGCAAGGGGCAGCCTACCGTGCTCGGCTATATCAGCGACCAGGTGCCCCACTGGAACAACATCCACCACTGGTGCCAGTTCCTTAACCACGATACGCCTGTGATGACCGGCACGGAACGCATCGCGAGGAAAAACCGTCAGGCCATGTTCTATATCGATGTGCGCCGTCTGCGCCGCGGTTACTACGAGGCAGAGTTCCGTCTCATCACCCGCCACCCAGAACAGATGCCTGAGTTTGAGCCTACCGACATTTACCACCGTATGCTGGAGGAGACCATTCGCCGTCAGCCGGAGCTGTGGCTGTGGAGCCACAAGCGGTGGAAGCGTACCAGAGAGGAATACAATCTGCGCTACGATGAGGCTACGGGCCACGTCGACATGGTGTCATCGTTGGAAGAACTAAAAGCCAAGAAGCAGCAATGATTTTCGTCAGGGACAAGGGTAGGCTCTGCAACAACATCCTGCAATACGGACACTTGTACGCCTGGGGTCGTGAGCATGGACGGCAGACCATGTCGATGCGCTTTGCTTACAAATACCGCTATTTCCGCATCTGTCATACGCGCTATCACAATCCCTTGGTCTACGTCTTTGCGAAGTATGCGGCCAAATGGGGTCTGCTGCCGGTGGCCAGCTTCGACGTGGATGGCGACGACCAGCCGGAGCGTATGCTCACGGAGCATCGTCATATCGTGGCACAGGGATGGTGTGCCCATTGGTACGATTTGTTCCTGAAGTATAAAGACGAGATTCTCCAGCTCTTCACCATCGATGAAAAATATCTCAAGAGTGTCGACAGCCTCCTGGCTCGTGTGCCGCGTGGTACCGTGAAGGTGGGTCTGCACGTGAGGAGAGGCGACTACCGCACGTGGAACGGAGGCCGCTATTACTTCAGCGATGAGCAGTTTATTGGCGTGCTGCGCCAGTTTATTGGTCTCCATGAGGGAGAGCCCCTTCAGGTGTTCGTCTGTGGCAACGACCCTCAGCTCGACGAGTCGCTCTACCGTCGTTCGCTGCCTGGCTGTGCGCTGGAGTTTCCGCATGGCAGTGCCGTCGGCGACCTTTACCTGCTGTCTCAGTGCGACTGGCTGATAGGGCCGCCAAGCACGTTTACACTTGTGGCTTCGATGTATAGAAATGTGCCGCTATACTGGATAGAGAATCCTGAGACAACGCTTACCGCCGACTCTTTCGAATTTTTCGATACGCTTTTCAGGGAAATCAGGTAGCAGCCTGGGCTAAAGGCGGTGCTCAATCACTTTTGCACAGAGAATCCACTGATACACAGCTTTATACATGGCCCTGATGAGGCCGCGTATGCCGTCGCGCCATGCTCCTTGCAGCACGTAGATGCGGAAGAAGCACCACAGCGGTCGGTAGAACAGTGCGAAGGCCCCATAGCCGCTGTCCAGTTTCTTCTCCTTGTCGTAGTCGGTATAGCGGTTGGCCTTCTCCATGTATTCCGTCATCGTTTCGTCGGCCAGATGCAGGAACTGTATGTTCTTCTTGTTCTTGGGAATCTTTTCTACGCGCCCTTTCACCTGCGGCTGTGCATGTATGGTCTCAGGCCAGTGGGTGACGGTATGGTCAAAGAAGCGCAGCTGGTGGTCGGCAGAGTGGTCGCTCACATAGCGGCCGAGGAATTTGTTCAGCCGTGGAATCATGATGCCCTGCGGACAGTCGGCCTCTGCAATGCGTCCGTAGAGATAGTCGCGCAGCTCAGGCGTGACGATTTCATCGGCATCAACCACGAGCACCCATCGGTGACTCACCTGGCCGATGGCAAAGTTGCGGGCTGGCTCTACGATGGTGTGCCTGCCACGCGGGAAGGTCACGATGCGGCAGCCATATTCGCGGGCAAGGGGCAGCGTCTGGTCGCTGCTTTCCATGTCGCACACCACAATCTCGTCGAAACCCTTCAGGGCCTCAAGCACATCGCGGAGGAAACGCTCTGCATTGTAGGTGTTGATGACTACCGATATTTTTCCGTCGTGGGTCATGGCTACGTCTCTTCTTTATAGGACCAGGCAACCGTCTTTTTCGTCGGCAAAGGTACGAAATAAATCTGAAACGCAGAAAAGATTTCCTCAGATTTTATTTTTCGACCTTAATCATGCGTCGTCTCGCAAAACTTTTCGTAACTTTGCAGCCGACTCTGGGGACGGGGCCGTCCCTTTTACTCACCAACCGAGATGAACACCTACGAAAAAATCTACATTTCTGCCGGTAAGTTCTGTGCCAACGTTGTGGCAGGTCTGATGCCCACCGCCAGTATGCGCAGGAGTGTCCGCCAGCGTCTCAACCCCCTGAACCCTGAGCGTGGTGTCAAGTACATAGCGCGCCACTACGTCCGTCCGCTCTCTTCCCAGGACACCACCCGCCACCCTTCTTTCTTCGCCCGTCAGCCCATCTGGCAATGCTGGCTCCAAGGCGAGAACAACGCCCCCCAGCTGGTCAGGAACTGCCTGGCATCGGTGGGTCGGAACCTCCGCGAAGACCAGGAGCGCCACATCATCACCGCCGACAATTTTGCCGACTATGTGGAGCTGCCCGACTATATTGTGAAGAAATGGAGGGACGGCATCATCTCCAACACCCACTTCTCCGACATCTTGCGCATCCACCTGCTGCAGCGTCACGGCGGCTACTGGATCGATGCCACGTGTCTGCTCACGGCACCCATTCCCCACTGGATGGAAGAGCAGGAAACGTTTCTCTTCCATTCTGCAGGAGAGTTTTCTTACACCTTGATTCAGAACTGCTTCATCTACAGCCAGCCTGATAGTTATATCATTCGGCGCTGGTGTCAGGTAGTCGACAAGTACTGGGAGCAGGAGGACAAGCTCATCAGCTATTTCACCCATCACTTGGCATTCCGTGCCCTGATTGCCGCCGACCCTGAGTTCAGGCAGCACTACGAAAAGATGCGCGTCGAGTCGGAGAAGCCCATGCACCTCCTCCTCGCACCACTCACCAGTGGCCACCCCTACGACGAACAGCTGCTCAGGGAGGCGGCCGCCGCCTGCTTCGTGCAGAAGCTCACCTATAAGATCAATGCCGACGTGCTGGCCGACGAACAGTCGCTGGCCCACTATTTCTTTCAGCCGTCGTTATACTCGTGAACGGTCCTTGCGCCGCTTGGAAAGGGCAAAGAGCGACGACAGGCGCAGCATCCTCACATACATATCCACGTCAAGCATCAGCACTTTCAGACGCAGCCAGGCCTTCGTGCCGATGTCGCTTCGGCTGATGGGCAGAAGGGGGCGTATCTCATCCCTCACGTCGGCGATGATGGCGCGTATTCCGTCGTCATAGTCGTCAAGGCGTGCCAGATCCTTCGTGTGTTTGATGCAGCTACGCACAAACAGGGCACGGTTCTCGTGCTCCCAGCCAGGCAGCAGACCGTGGTCCGCGATGTAGTGGTAGCGCTCCTTGATGGCCATGAAGAAATTGTTGCCCTTGCGGTGATTATAAGAGTGCAGCGAGCTGCCCTGCAACTGGCGGTAGTGGTAGAAGGCACGGCCCATCACGACCACCCGTCGCGCGTGGGAGAACCATTTGAAGATGGTGGCATGGTCCTCGAAAGGCTCTAAGTGGGGCATCGGCTCCACCACGACGCTGCGGCGGAAAAGCATCGACCACAGGTAGCTGCCCATACGGCCTTGCAACAGCAGTTTCATGGCCTCCTCGCCTGGGTAGACGTTTGTTGTGCCGTCAGCATTCACCAACTTACGGCTGCCTACATATTCCTCGATGAACCCACAGACCACCACGTCAGCATCGTTCTCTTCAAGCGTGGAGACGAGTGTGGCATACATGTCGGCGTCGAGCCAGTCGTCGCAGTCCACGAAGCCCACGTAGCGGCCTCGCGCCATCGACAAGCCCTGATTGCGGGCCGCCGCCTGGCCCCCGTTCTCCCGATGTACCACGATGATGCGGTCGTCCGTAGCGTAGGTGTCGCATAGCTCGCCAGAACCGTCGCGGCTGCCGTCGTCTATGAGTATCAGCTCCCAGTCGCTGAACGTCTGGTGCAGCACGGAGTCTATACACGCTTTCAGATAGTCCTTTCCGTTGTAGACGGGAATGATGATGCTTAGCAGGGGCTCTTTCATAGAAGTCTGTAGATGATGTATTCCGCCGCAAAGGTACTACTTTTTTCTGACATTATTTGTATTTTATCTCAAACTTTCGCAAAAAATCACATCGTACCTGCCTCTATTTATCCAAACTCAACACATGAAAAATGATCAATCTTTCAAACTGGCTCCCATGAAATACACCTTATCATCTATAATGAGGAATCTATCGTGGTTTTTATGCGGCAACTGAACGAAATCGATAGCGGGATATTGCTCATTATGTTTCTTCAAATCTGTTTGGAACTGCTCGTAGTAACGGCTATGTATAGTGGCTGATACGCCATTAGCGCGCTTATCCAACATTGGCAGCACCCGGTCATCTACGAAATTGTCTATCAGAACTATCCTGTGCTTTGCACTTCTCACCAAGTCCGACACGTAAGACCAGGCATCCCATACGCACCCTGTCTGGAAAATCTGTTCGGGTGACAACTTAGGCGACTGCTCGTCCATCTTATCGAGAATCAAATCTATCTTTTCGTCAACCTGAGTTCGGGATAAAACACAGAACTCTTTAGCATCCTCTGGTATATACACGATTCTTCAGCTGACAGTTGTCAGCCAGCGTTTCTGGTGTTTGTCGAAAAAGAGGTTCCTTTAGTTGAACAGTGTGAGCTGGCCGTTGCTTTGCTCAATGCAGAAGTCCATGTTAATCGCTGGTTTCTTGTCGAAGAAAGAATATGCCGCAAGCGCTGAGAGTAAGTTCATCGAGAAGTTGAAGACGCTCCTGTGCCTTGAATGCACGGCCTGTGCCACGTTCTTCAGCTCATCATTGACGGTCTCGATGACGGACCTCTTTCTGAGCATGATCTTGTCATAGACAGACATCAGCTTGTTCTTCATGTTGCTCCTGAGTCCGGTCACCAGATGTATCCCGTTGGAGAAGAGTCGGGTGAACAGGGGCTCGGAGATGTACCCCTTGTCTGCGTATATCTTTCCCAAGACGTTGTCCGTCAGCCTGTTGAACACATGCTCGTTCCTGTCGTCCACATTGGCACGGGTCAGCATGAAGTTGATGAGCTCGCCCCTCTCGTTGCAGATGAGGTGCAGCTTGAATCCGTAGAACCAGCCCATCGTGCTATTGCCTAGCTCGGCATAGCCCTTGAACACCTTGTTGCGCCTGATGCGCTTGTTGTGGCAGACGGGGATGCAGGTGCTGTCGATGAAACTGATGCCAGTGCACTCGCCGAAGCAGAACAGCTCGAGGAACATGGCCATCTAGTGTAGTGTCTTGAAGACATCTGATGCTAACATTGTCATCCAACCGTGCGTT